>ERZ777011.237-NODE-237-length-88890-cov-22.053650_pt1 | contig 88890 bp, 64 predicted proteins | sample MGYA00374964_ERZ777011 | MGnify/ENA primary metagenome ERZ777011 (study PRJEB29310, sample SAMD00008975) | mouse gut metagenome | study: EMG produced TPA metagenomics assembly of the Metagenome analysis of fecal microbiota from mouse which was promoted... | reverse complement strand
CGGGGGCTCTTTTTTTATGCCCGCACGTCAGGGAGGAGGCCTGCCGGCCCCCGGGGCGGAAGGCTGCCTTGATGACTTTTATAGCTTTAATCGCATTCATAGCCTTGATGGTTTAGTTGGTTGGGCTGGTGCCCGTGGTTGGGTCTGTTGTGTTATTTTGGCCGGTTATTTGGTTGGGCTGGTGGATGGGTTGTTTGTGCTTTTGGGTGGGTGGGATTGTGAACTATGGCGTCTGGAGGCTGTTATATTGGTATTGTATGACAGGGATGTAGCTATGGATTGGGTTGATAACAATAAGTTGGCTGATTGCCGAAACACGTATGGTGATGGGTGGAGAGGGCGTGTGCTTGACACGGCTCATTGGATTGTGCTGGTGTTGTCGGTGCTTCTGATTGTGTTCATATCATATGATACGTTCAAGGATATACCTTTTCTGGAGAGCAGAAGCTATATGTTGTTTCAGCTGGCTGTGTGTATTGTTTTTATGGCTGACTTTTTTCTGGAGCTGGCTCTTGCAAAGGAGGGCGATAGAAGGGATTATGTGAAGGGTCGATGGATTTATTTGCTGCTGTCTGTGCCATATCTGAATATCATAGATGGTTTTGACTTGAGCCTGAGTGAGGAGGCTTTGTATTTTGTTCGTTTTGTGCCTTTGGCGCGGGGTGGTCTGGCGTTGGTGATTGTGCTGAATTATATATCGGCTAACAAGATGACCGGTATTTTTGTGAGTTATCTGTCTATTCTGTTGTTGTGCACTTATTTCGCGGCGCTGATTTTTTATGAGCGAGAGATGCCTGTTAACCCTCGTGTGCCGGATTATTGGAGCGCTTTTCTGTGGTGTTGTCTGCAGACGACTACTCTCGGCAGTGCTGTAGCGCCTGTTACCGTGGCCGGAAAGGTGATATCGGTGGTGCTGTCGTTTATGGGCATAATGATGTATCCGTTGTTTACGGTGTATCTCAGCACGTTGCTATTGAAGAGCCGAGCGGTGTTAAATATAATAAATTTTAGGGGTAATAATGTTAAAAATGGCGCAAACAGGATTGTAAATGGAGATGTTGAGGGGCAAACGGTTGCTCATTCCGATAAAAATGACTAATTTTGTGTTTAGTTATCGGAGGAAGCTGCAAGGCTTCCTCCATTTGTTATGTGGAAATGCCTTCTACGATTGCCTATAGCCGTTCACCGGTATGTTATGTTCGCTTAAAGGCTGGGATTATTTTTCTTTTTTGCCTTTGATTTCTTTTCATATCGGGCAAATGTGGCAAAGGCCGGTTTCTGCATAGATTGTTAAAATGGATATTCATATAATCAGACGATATGATTGACAAGACCCTGTTGGAAGCCTCGGTAAGAAAAGCTATCGAGGGAACAGACCTTTTTATTGTTGACATTAGAGTTTCGCCACAGAATGAGATTGTTGTGGAACTTGACTCTCCCGAAGGGATGGATGTTGACACTTGTGCCGCAGTGGCTCGGTCTGTTGAATCTGATTTTGACCGCGACGTTGAAGATTATGAGCTTGAGGTTGGGTCGGCAGGTCTGACCTCGCCGTTTAAGGTCAGGGGCCAGTATGAGAAGAATATCGGTAATGATATTGAAATACTGACGCGTGACGGACGTAAGTTGCAAGCGGTGCTGACAGCGGTCGGCGATGATGGTTTCACTTTTGAATATCCTGTAAAATATAAAGAACCGGGGGCAAAACGTCCGACCACGGTTATGCAGAGCGAAACTCTGGGCTTCAGTGATGCCAAATCTGTGAAGTACCTGATCCGGTTCAAATGATAAGCAGATGGTTTGAGTGGAGCAACCAGTCTGTTGAAGGGGGGATGCCGCGATTATCTTTGCGGCTGAGAAGATTTAAAATAAAAAGAATAACAAGATAAAAAACAGCTTTCAGATTATGGCTAAAAAAGCGGAAGCTCCCAATATGGTGGAGAGATTTGCCGAGTTTAAGGAACTGAAGAATATCGATAAGACAACGATGATCAGTGTGCTTGAAGAGTCGTTTCGCAACGTTCTCGCCAAGATGTTCGGCACAGATGAGAATCTCGATGTCATTATGAATCCCGACAAGGGGGATGTGCAGATTTTCCAGAACCTTGAGGTGGTGCCCGACGGAGAGGTCGAGAACCCCAATCTGCAGATTTCACTCTCTGACGCGCGCGCTGACGATGACCCTGAGGTGGAAATCGGCGAGGAGCACACTAAAGAGATTATTTTCGCCAACTTCGGGCGCCGTGCCATCCTGACTTTGCGCCAGACGTTGCAGTCTAAAATCCTGGAGCTGCAGAAGGAGGCCATATATGCCAAATTCAAAGACCTGGAGGGTGAGCTTGTCACAGGCGAGGTTTACCAGACCTGGTCGCGCGAGACCTTGCTTCTTGATGATGACAAAAACGAGCTTCTTTTGCCCAAAAACCAGTCGATTCCGGGTGATTTCTTCCGCAAGGGGGAGACGGTGCGTGCTGTCATAGCCAATGTGGATAATGCCAACAATAATCCGAAAATCACTGTGTCGCGTACCAATGAGAATTTCCTGCGCCGGTTGTTTGAAATCGAGGTGCCCGAAATCCACGACGGTCTGATTAATATCCGTGCCGTGGCCCGTATCCCGGGTGAGCGTGCCAAAATTGCGGTTGAAAGTTACGATGACCGTATCGACCCGGTCGGCGCATGCGTCGGTGTGAAGGGGTCGCGTATCCACGGCATCGTGCGTGAGCTCCGTAACGAGAATATCGATGTGATAAATTACACTTCAAACCCGACGCTGTTTATCCAGCGTGCGTTGTCTCCTGCCAAGATTTCTTCAATCCGCATTGATGAGGAAGAGAAGAAGGCAGAGGTGTTCCTGAAACCCGACCAGGTGTCGCTGGCTATCGGTAAGGGAGGTTTGAACATCAAGCTGGCCTCGATGCTGACAGGCTTCATCATCGATGTCTACCGCGACACAGATGAAACATTTGAGGAAGATATCTACCTCGATGAGTTCAAGGATGAAATCGAGGAGTGGATTATCGATGCTCTTAAGGATATGGGCTGTGTAACCGCCAAGAGCGTGCTCAACACCCCGCGTGAGGAGCTTATCAATAAAGCCGACCTTGAGGAGCAGACTGTCGACGAAGTGCTGGCCATCCTGCGCGCTGAGTTTGAAGACGCCGATGAGCCGGAACAGGCTCCTGCCGCCGTTGAGGTAGATGCGGATGGCAAGGGTGAGGCTTCTGACGTTTGCACCGAAACCTCCGACCCGGCCACAGACCTCGGCGAGGCTGCCGACGAAGCCGTTGACGGCCGGCAGGCGTGAATCTTTCTCCAACACCATACACAAGAAATATTAAACTCACTTCATGGCGAGAATCAAAATAAGTAAAGTAGCAAGAGACCTCAACGTGGCCCTTCCCACGGTGGTAGAATTTCTGCGCGGTAAAGACATTTCGGTGGATGATAACCCTAATGCACGCATAGAAGAGGAAATCGCCGAGCTTTTGATTAATGAATTCAAAAGCGACAAAGATCAGAAAAGCAAGTCGCAGCAGCTGTCGACCGACAGGGCCCGCGACCGCGAGAAAACAAAACCCTCTCCGGCACCGCGCCCGGTTGAGGAAATCCGTCTTGGCGCTGAGATACAGCGTCCGAAATTTCTTGGCAAGATAGAGCTTGACCGCCACGGCAACCCTGTGAAACCGGTTGCGGTTGAACCCAAACCTGCCCCTGCACCAGTCCAGACACCGGAGCCGGTGGCAGTTGCCCCCGAACCGGCGGTGAAAGAATCTGCAAAGGTTGAAGTTGAACCGGTTGCGGTTGAACCAGCTCTCCCTAAGGTGTCAGCCGCTGAGGTTGAAGTGGCTGAGAAGAAGGTTGAAAAGCCTTCGCACAAAGAGCCTGAGGTTTCTGTTGCTGCTGCACCTGAAGTGAAGCAGCAGGAGGAGGTGCCGGTTGTTAAAGTTGAAGCGGCCGCTGCACCGGCAGCCCCGGTTTCAGAGAAGGCGCAGGCCGCCGAGGTTAAGCAAGAACCGAAGGAGGAGATTTTCAACCTGTCGCGTCCGCAGAATATGCCGACCATCAATGTGGTTGGCAAAATCGACCTGTCGGCTATCAACCAGTCGACCCGTCCGAAAAAGAAAAGCAAAGAAGAGCGCCGCAATGAGCGCATCGCCAAAGCCAACGGAGGCCATGCGTCAGAAGGGGCGACCGGCGACCGCAAGAAGCGCAAACGCATCGGCGGCAAAGAGAAAATCGATATCGAAAAGAGCGCCAACCAGCAGGGTGGCGGAAACGGCGGAGGCGACCGTCAGCGAGGAGGTAAGGAAAACCGTCGCGGCGACAAGGGTGGCAACAAAGACCGTAACCGTCGCGGTGCGGCGCATACCGAAGTCAATGAAGAAGATGTGCAGAAGCAAGTTAAAGAGGTGCTGGCACGTCTGACCTCAAAAGATAAAGGGCAGAAACGCGGTGTGAAGTGGCGTAAGGAGAAACGCGAGGCTGTTGCCGAGCGTGAGCGCGAAGCCGCCGAAATGGCAGCTGCTGAAAGCCGCACACTTAAGCTCACAGAGTTTGTGACAGCCAACGACCTCGCTTCGATGATGGATGTTCCCATCAACAAGGTTATAGGCACATGCATGAACCTCGGGGTGATGGTGTCGATTAACCAGCGCCTTGATGCCGAGACCATCAATATCGTAGCTGAGGAATTCGGGTTCAAGACCGAATTCGTTTCGGCTGAGGTTGTTGAGGCTATTTCGCAGGAGGAGGATTCTGAAGAAGATCTTGAGAACCGTCCGCCGATAGTGACCGTTATGGGTCATGTCGACCATGGTAAGACTTCGTTGCTCGACTATATCCGTAAAGCCAATGTCATTGCCGGTGAGGCCGGAGGTATCACCCAGCATATCGGCGCCTACAATGTGAAGCTGGCCAACGGCCGCCATATCACATTCCTCGACACCCCTGGTCACGAAGCGTTCACCGCCATGCGTGCCCGTGGAGCCAAGGTGACAGATATCTGTATAATCATCGTTGCCGCTGACGACGATGTGATGCCGCAGACAATCGAGGCCATCAACCATGCCTCTGCTGCGGGTGTGCCTATTGTTTTCGCAATCAACAAGATTGACAAGCCTGCGGCAAACCCCGACAAAATCAAGGAGCAGCTTGCCAATATGAACTATCTTGTCGAGGAATGGGGCGGTAAATACCAGAGCCAGGATATATCGGCGAAGAAGGGGCTCGGTGTTGAAGAGCTGCTTGAAAAAGTGCTTCTCGAGGCCGAGATGCTTGAGCTTAAAGCCAATCCCGACCGCAACGCAACGGGGTCGATTATTGAATCGAGCCTCGACAAGGGGCGCGGTTATGTTGCCACAGTGCTTGTGCAGAACGGCACACTCCGTGTGGGAGATATCATCCTTGCCGGAACGCACTACGGCAAAATCAAAGCGATGTTCAACGAGCGTAACCAGCGCATCAAAGAGTCCGGTCCGGCCGAACCGGCGCTTATCCTCGGCCTTGACGGTGCGCCGACTGCCGGCGACACATTCAACGTGCTAGACACTGAACAGGAGGCTCGAGAAATCGCCAACAAGCGCCAGCAATTGCAGCGTGAACTTGGTATGCGCACCTCTAAGCGCCTGACACTCGATGATATTGCCCGCCGTCAGGCCCTCGGGTCGTTCCAGGAACTCAACATCATCGTCAAAGGTGACGTTGACGGATCAATTGAAGCTCTCAGCGACTCGCTCATCAAACTGTCGACCCCCGAGGTTCAGGTCAATGTGCTGCATAAAGCCGTGGGTGAGATTTCAGAGAGTGATGTCACTCTGGCTGCCGCCTCAGATGCCATTATCATCGGCTTCCAGGTGCGTCCGTCGCAGGCCGCGCGCCGTGATGCAGAACGTGAAGGTGTGGAAATCCGCCTCTATTCTGTCATATACCAGGCTATAGAGGAGGTTAAAGACGCCATGGCCGGTATGCTTGCGCCTGAAGTGCGCGAAGAAATCACCGGTTCGGCTGAGGTTCTGGAAACCTACAAAATCTCGAAAGTCGGCACTATCGCCGGTGCGCTCGTGCGCGAGGGCAAAATCAAGCGTACCAACAAGGTGCGCGTCATACGCGAGGGTATTGTGCGTTACACCGGCGAACTCGGTTCGCTCAAGCGTTTCAAAGACGATGCCAAAGAGGTTGTGGCAGGTCTGGAGTGCGGTTTGTCAATCCAGGGCTACAACGATGTGCAGGTCGGCGACATTATCGAAGGATTCGAGGAAATCGAAGTTGCGCGTGCCCTGTAACCATCAGCCTGGGATTTCAGGAAATCTCTGATGAAGGCACATGTGAACATAGGGTCAAATCTCGGCAACAGCCGCTCGTTGATAGAGCGGGCTGTTGCCGGGATTGCTTTATTGTGTGATGATGATTGTGTAAAGGTCTCAGACATTATCGAGAGCGAACCGTGGGGCTTTGAGTCTGCCAACCGTTTTTTGAATGTAGGTGTGGAAATAGAGACGCATCTTGATGCCGAAGCCCTTCTGGCGCGCCTGATTGAAGTGCAGGATAGCATTTGCGATGCCTCCCACAGGGATGCCGAAGGAGGCTATGCCGACCGTGAGATTGATGTGGATCTTATATTCCTTGGCGACCTTGTGATGCCGGGCGAAGGGATGTGGCGAAGGGCTGCCGACGGCGAAACAGGGCATTCCGGGGTTATAGTGCCGCATCCGCGTATGCATCTGCGCGGATTCGTGTTGCGTCCGGTGGCGCAATTGTCGCCTGATTGGGTGCATCCGGTGCTGCGGCTGACGGCTTCCGAAATGTTCCGCGCCCTAAATGAATCCTGACTATCTCCTGATTTCGGCCGACAGCATACGGTGGCCGAAGCGGCAGTAGATACACTTTTTCTTTTCACAATACTCGCGGCGCAATTCAATTAGAGCCTGCGATGTGAAGGCATCGGTAGATTCCACCCCGGCCTCGGCGAAAAGCCTCACAATTGAGTTTTCCTCGCTTCCGAGCTGCTCAAGCAGCTCTGCACACCGGCTCATGCCATCGAGGTCGCCGCGTGAAGTTGCGCGGGCATGTAGTAGGGGAATGGCCACATTGATAATCAGTGTGTCGATTGACGCGCGGCTGAGTGCACGTGGTGTGCAACCTCCCCCTTTCCCGGCGAAAGTATAGTTGTTAGTCCAGAAGCCGGTCAGCTCCACGTTAAACAGCCCGCGCATGTCGTCGATAGTCCGGGCATCGTCTAACTTCCCTACGAGATAGAATCCTTGGTGGATCATCTGCGCCAGCAGGGCCAGCCGCCTGTGGGGGAAATTCTGCGGACGTGTGCGCGCCATTTTCCATGAAAGTGGAACCGGCGACAGCCCGAACTTCCGCGCCATGAAGTCGAATTCCATCCGCAGCCTTGTGGCATATGTGTTTTCTCCATCAGAGGGGTCAGGAATCAGCTTCGCCTGACCGAATAGCAATGCTTCGACTGTCTGCAGTTCATCGTGATGGCGGTTGAGGAATTTCAACGGCAGGTTTTTTGCCAGTGTTTCAAACGGTTCGCTGTTAAGTCCGAACCCGAGCCCGCGGGCGAGTGTTACGTAGGCTGCTCCTTCCCAATGTCCGCCTGTCTGGGCCACAATATCGAGTATGCGTGTGCTTTTCTTGTAGAGCCGCTCCATGGCCAGCGCCGTCAGCCAGTCGGTGTGGTAAATGTGGGGTAGCGATTTGATTGTATTTACGCAAGGGAGTGTGGTCGGTGCGTGGTTCAACAGCATGTTACACCGCTTGGCGGCATCTGGTGAGCAGTGCATAACCATCTGTGGTATCACAGTGCCGTTTTTGCGGTAGACCGGTGCATCGTCGTGTTGCACAACATGGAGTATAACCGAATCATATGCCGGGTCGGTGTCGTGGTGGTGGCGATACCAGTCAGATGCCCTGACGTGGATTTCCACATTTCCCGCCCATGTTTCATCGCCTATCTGCACCGATGCATTGAAGAAGTCGGGGCCGGCATCGGTGTTGAGCCTCCCCTGGTCGATGATGCGCACACGGCGGCCGTCGGCTGTGAGCGTGTTAGTGTCAACTCCCAGCCTGTGCTGCCACACGAACTGCATCAGCCTCTCCATTATAAAAAATGGTTATAGTGAATCATATGCAAAAATACGGATAGAATTAATACGTTACAACTTTTGCTGTGGAAAAGTTGCGGCATTAAGTAAGAGTGTGCTTGATTTAAATTCAAACACGCTCTAAGTCAAAAGAGGGTGTGTCATAATGGCTCATCTGGGTCGTCGCCCGAGGGCTTCGGGTTCGGTCATTGACCTTAGTCAACTCCCTTCACCCTCACCCTCAGGCTCCTACCATCTGAACCATTCTGACAGCACCCTCTCCATCCGGATGCCAAAAAGGCGTTGGTCGAATTTCGACACAGCGCCTTTTGATGTATGTCAGTATTATGATATCAGAAAGAGTAGGCGAGAACGAGTTTGAGGTTGCCGTTGCTGATGCGGGGAGTCAATTTTTCGCCATCTTCCTCAAATTTGTGGCTGTAAGCGTGGATGAAGTCGGTGCCATACTGAACGCCGAGGTAGAAAGGCTTGTACTGGAAGCCTACACCAATCTGCCAGCCCATCTGGAAGCGGTTCCAGGTGTATTCGCTGCCATCCATTGCCTCTTCACCTTTATCGAAGCAGCTAATCCACTTGCTATCTTCCTTTTCGCCATCGGGGTTTTCATATTCGGCTTTGTTCTGAGACACGAGGTTGAGTTTGAAGTTTATGCCGACATAGGGTTTGATTGAGAAGTCGTCGATGATGTTGAAACGCCATGCGAAGTTCACTGGAACCTGGAGGTTGATGTTTTGGAATTTTGCGGTAGCTTTGTAGCCGTCTTCTTCCTCGGTTTCGCTATGGAAGTTGAAGTTGATGTTACCGCCGAGTTCAACGAACATGGGCAGGGATTTGCTTACTGAGAAACCGTGGATGTAGTCAATGCCGATACCGTTGGTCGAGTAGTTGAGGTCTTTGTGGTCGCGACCGTAAGCGTCGTTGAAGCCATAGCTGGTGTTGTTGTAGGAAAGGCCTACCATGTTGTAGTCCTGTGCGAATGCTGAAGCTGACACTGCGAGTGCTCCTGCGAGCATGAAAACTTTGAGGTTCTTCATTTTAGTCTGTTTGTAAATTACTATATTGGTGTTTGTAGTTAAGATTCAGATACGCGGTTGAAATCGCGTATTAGGGTTTATGTGTGTTAAAACTCTGCGCAAAGTTACAAATAAAACTAAAATGGGGGGGGTAATTTGGTTAAAGTTTGTGAATAAATCCACCCCTGATGCGTATTCAGGTTTGTGGTCGGACGGCAATAGCTTCCAGCTATTGCCGTCCGGATGTGGTTATATAAGAAAAAAGAGGGTGTGTCATAATGGCTCATCTGGGTCGTCGCCCGAGGGCTTCGGGTTCGGTCATTGACCTTAGTCAACTCCCTTCACCCTCACCCTCAGGCTCCTACCATCTGAACCATTCTGACAGCACCCTCTCCATCCGGATGCAAAAAAGGCGTTGGTCGAATTTCGACACAACGCCATAGATATTTATGAGGGAAATCCTGAAACAGGATTAGAATGTCCATCCGAGACGGAGGGCGGGTTCAGCGTAGCAAGCGAGGTTGAAGCCTGAAACTTTGTTGCGTTTTTCGCCTTCGATATCTTCGTCCCATTTGTTGCTGTCGTTGTAATCACCCTTTTCGAAATATGCCGGCATAGATTTGAAGCCAAATTTGATGCCGAGTTCAGCGCCTACATAGAGGCCTTTGTAAACATAGAAATCGATGCCGGTGAAAGCGTTTACATAGAACTGGTGCATTGTGCGGTCGCCAGAGCCATCTGTGTTGGTGCAGTTCACGATAGAACCTTTAATTTCTTTGTCGTCGCTGTCAAGGGTCTGTATCGTAGCTCCTGCATAGTCGTAACGGTAACCGATTCCGGCACCGGCATAGAGGTCGACACGTTTGTAGTTAAAGAAATGACGTTCCCAGCCGAGGTTGATTGAGAAGTTGCCGGTCTTGGCTTTTCCCCATTTCTCTTCTGCATCTTCGGGGTCGGGTGTGATTTTGTTTTGGTCAACCCCGAAACCGATGCCGAAACGGAGGGCGTCTTTGTCAGAGAACATGTAACGGCCTTTGAGCTGGTCGATCTGGAAAGTCGTGAAATTGTTGCTGAACGGATTGAACTGGATTTCAACGCTGAAATCGTTGGCTACGGGAGCGTAGCTCTCCTGAGCGGATGCTGTAGCAGATACTGCGAGGGCGCCTGCCAGCATAAAAATCTTCATTGCTTTCATTTTCAAAGATTTTAATTACTATAAATGTGTGTTAGATGAATCACGCTATTTGTTAGGGCGTGTTAAAATCTGCCACAAAGTTACAAATAAAAGTGAAATGGGGGGGGGTAGAAATGTTAATGTTTGCAAACGAGAAATGCGGAAGGTTCATTATCAGCCTTTTGTTCCAATATGAGGTAAAAAGGGACAGCTCGGATTTTTTTGGATAAATTTATAAAACGTGCTGTCTTTATCCCATAGTAGTCGCAATCTTGAAAAACACCTTTTATTAAAAGAACCTGGCGATTTTGAACTGCACACTCCTACGTTATCTTAACCTTGTTTATTCCTTTTATACCGGGAAATTGCGGGTGAAAGCGATGCCAGGGCGCAGGGTGAATGTGGCGGCTACAAATGTGGAGAAGGCCGGTGAATTGTATGTTATGTGATAACGCTCCGGGGCAAGGCCGGGCAGAATGAATGTGGCGCGTTCAACCGGCTCGCCTTCATAGGCCGTCGGGGTTATGCGCTCTTCAATTGATATGTCGAACCCTATCCGGGTTATGGCTAATGCCACCGTAGCCGATGTGGTCAGCCCGGTCAGGCCGCTGCGTGTGATTTCAAGGTCGCCGTTATCAAGACACCGTAATTGCAGACGCGGGGTTGTGTCGACATCGCGCCCCAGCCGTCCGGTGGCAAATGTAGTCTCGGCTTGCCCTTTGTTGCGCGGTTTCACTATAAGCGCCACAGCCAATGCGGCCACAGTCAGCAGTATAACATATATTTCTGTAGACATGAGTTTCAAGTCGTAAGTCAGAAGTGGTAAGTCGCAGGTAATTAATTGTGAATGGTTGAAGGCGAGAGATTTTGTGCTAAGGCTTATAACTTCTGACTTGCGAGTTATAACTTATGGATTCTTACTTCTTATTATCCGAACACTCCCATGAGCCATTGGGAGATGAGCATGTATATGAGCATACCTATGATGTCGTTGGTGATGGATATGAACGGGCCGGTGGCGAGGGCCGGGTCGATTTTGAAACGCTCGAGGGTGAGAGGCACGAAGGTGCCGAAAATCGACGCGAACAGCACAACAGCCATCAGCGACAGCGATACTGCCAGGGTGGTGGGGTTCCATGGGTTGAGCTGGAATGCATTGTAGATGAACATCAGCAGCGAGATGGTCAGGCCATTGATGAAGCCAACTCCCACCTCTTTGAGTATCTGTTTCCCTGATTCCCTGATGTTCAGTGAGCCGTTGGCCAGCCCCTGGACAACGATGGCCGATGATTGTATGCCCACATTTCCTCCAGTGCCGCCAATCATGGGGATGAAAAGCGCCATGGCGGGATTGGTCACGAAGCCCTGCTCGAAGTTTCCGAGAATCAGAGAGTTGCCTATTCCACCCACAATCCCCATCAGCAGCCATGGCAGACGGGCTTTGGTTTGCCGCCAGATGGTGTCGTCTGATTCCACATCCTGCGACAGACCTGAAGCCAGCTGGTAGTCGCGCTCAGACGATTCGCGCACCCTGTCCATCACGTCATCGACGGTTATATGCCCGACAAGCCTACCGATTGAGTCTATTACCGGCATAGCCACTAAGTCGTATTTCTCGAAGTCGATGGCCACGTCGTCGAGAGGTGTGTCAGTTTTGACCGACACCGGGTCGGTTTCCATCACATTCTTGATTTTCGATACCGACGGGTGGGTTATCAGTTCCTTCAGCGGTAGTGTGCCCCGGAGGCGGTCGTCGTTGTCTACAACATACACGTAGTAGATTTCGTCCATATCCTCGGCTTGCATCCTGAGCTGTTTGATGCATTCGGGCATACTCCAGTTTTCGTTGACAACCAGCATCTCGGTGCCCATCAGACCTCCGGCGGTGTCTTCGTCATATTTCAGCAGGTCGATGATGTCGCCGGCCTGTTCAACATCGTCGATGTGCGACAACACCTCGTCGCGGTCTTCTTCGTCAAGTTCCTGGATGAGGTCAACGGCTTCGTCGGTGTCGAGGTGGTCAACGAACTTGCGGGCGATATCCTCCGGCTCCATGTCGCTCAGGAGCTTGCGGCGGTCTTCCTCGTCAAGCTCCATAAGCACGTCGGCGGCTTTGTCGCCATCGAGCAGCCGGTTGAGATGTTCCGCCTGTTCTATGTCAAGTTCCTCAAACAGCTCTGCAATGTCGGCCGGGTGGAGGTCATTGAGTATGGCCCGCGCCTGCACGTCGTCGTTGGTGTCGACGATATGGCGGATTTTTTCGAGAAATTCCTCGTTGAATTCTTTCATGCGGCGAAGCGTTATGCTGCCGGCACACCATATGGATTAACCGGCGCGGAGGTTTGACAACAGGTTGGTTAGCTCTATGAACTGCTCTACCGACAGCTGCTCGGGGCGCAGGGCCACCAATGGCGATTCAGGCACTGACGCTCCCGGGGGGAGTAACGGCTTTAGCGAGTTGCGGATTGTTTTGCGCCGCTGGCCGAATGTGGTCTTCACAACGGTCTTGAACAGCGACGGGTCGCATCCGAGGTCTTCAACGTTGTTACGTGTCAGCCTGATTACCCCCGATTTCACTTTTGGTGGAGGATTGAACACATGCTCATCGACGGTGAACAGGTATTCAACATCATACCACGCCTGTAGCAGCACGCTCAGAATGCCGCGTGTCTTGCTCCCCGGCCCGGCTGCTATGCGTTCTGCCACCTCTTTCTGCAACATCCCTGAGCAACACACCACCTGGTCTTTCCATTGAAGTATGTGGAAGAATATCTGCGATGAGATGTTATAGGGATAGTTGCCTATGACGCAGAATTTCTTTTCCGGAAACAGTGCCCCCAGGTCGAGCTGCAGGAAATCCTGTTCGATGATTCTCCCTCCGATGGCCGGCATGTTTGATCGGAGATAGCCCACGCTTTCCGTGTCTATTTCCACTACTGTGAGGTCATGCCCTTTTTCCAGCAGGAACTGTGTCAGAACTCCCATGCCGGGGCCGACTTCTACTACCGGCAGGCCTATGAACCCGTCGAGGGTGTCGGCTATCCGCCGGGCAATCCCGAGGTCGGTCAGAAAATGCTGGCCTAATGCTTTTTTGGGCTTGACTTGTGGCATATCTCGTGGTTTTATGGAGTGTGGTTATTACCCGGAGGATTCCAGTAACAGTGCTGTGTAAGGAATTATTTTGCGCATTTTAGGGTCGAGACCGTGAGGTGTGCCATTGTTATTCGGCAAATCGGCAGCCGCGACCCTACAAAACGATGCGTCAGTTATAGATGATGCCGAATTTTGGCACATCCTCGTTAGCGGCGACCCTTCTGGTTCTTTTTCTGCTGTTCGCGGAGCATGGCCTGTTGCTGGCGCTGAGCCTCTTCAAGGCGTGCCATGAAGCCTGATTTCTTTTTTGGCTTGGCGGCATTGGCCATCAGTTTGGCGCGGAGCTTATCTTCGTTGATGCACATGCGTACGACATATGTCTGTATGATGGTGATGAGCAGCGACAGGAAGTAGTAGTAGCTCAGGCCTGAGGCGTAGTCGTTGAAGATGAACAGGAACATGACCGGCATCAGATACATCATCCACTTCATGCCAGGCATACCGCTCGACGAGGGTTGGTTCTGCATGTTGATGTGGGAGTAGATGATGTTGGTGACTGTCATAAGCAGGCAGAACAGGCTCACGCGGTCGCCATACCAGGGGATGGAGAAGGGGAGGGTGAGTATGTAGTCGGGGGCGGCGAGGTTCTTTGCCCACAGGAATGATTCGCCGCGCAATTCTATGCATGACGGGAAGAACCAGAACATGGCAATCAGCACCGGCATCTGGAGCAGCATCGGCAGGCACCCCGAGAAGGGGCTTGCACCGGCGCGTGAATAAAGCTCCATGGTTTTCTGGTTGCGGGTCATGGCGTTCTCCTGGCCGGGATATTTCTCGTTGATTTCCTTGATTTCGGGAGCAAGGGCGCGCATCTTTGCCTGCGACACATAGCTCTTGTAGGTCAGCGGGAAAAGGATTAGCTTGATAAACAGCGTCAGAAGCAGTATTATCAACCCGTAGTTTGAGATGAATCCGCTCAGGAATGTGAACACCGGGATGATTATCAGGGTGTTAATCCATCTGAAAATCGGCCATCCCAGAGGGATGAGGTCGGTCAGGTCGAGGCTCTCAGATGCCTCGGGGTCGATCTGTTTGTCGAGGCGGTTGAGCAGGGGATAGAGGTTGGGGCCGTAGAAGATGTCGATGCTCAGAGGCTGGGCGTTCATCGATGAATAGTCGATTGTTGCCTTGGCGTTGAGCTGTTTCACAAAATCGGGGTCACCCTTGAGGTCGTTTGAAGCCACTTCGGCTGCCACGAAATGGGTGCGGGGAATCATCACCGACGAGAAGAACTGGTTCTTGAACGCAATCCATTTCAACCTTTGGTTGAGGGTTTTCTGTTGGTCGCCCTGGGCCTCGAGGTTGTCGGGACTGTCGCCCACATATTTGTAGTAAAGGCCTGAATTGCGCTCCTCGAATGTGCGGCCGTCTTCGTTGCGCCCCATGTGCTGGCTCCAGGCCAGCTCTACTGTGGCCACGCTCGGCGGTATGACCTTATCCATGTTCTGCTGCACCAGATCCATCTTCACAACATATGAGCCTTTGGGCAGGGTGTAGCGGAGCGCCCAAGTGGCACCTTCGCCAAGGTCGAGTTTCATCATCACCGTTGAGTCGTTCAAGACCTCGGGTGTGAAGTAGAAGTTCGACGTGTCGAAACGCTGTGTTGCAGAAGTCAGGATGAAGCTGTAGGCCGATTCGTTTAGGCGGCACACATTAACTGCTGCCGTGTCGATTTCATTCTTATTGCCGGGCTTGGGCAGATATGTGTCGTAGTCGAGCAGGGTTGCCTGGGCTACGTTTCCGCCATGGGTGTTGATGTCAAGGCGAAGAACATCGTTTTCAAGGGTCACTAATTGCTCCTTGCCGCTGAGGTGGCGTGCAAACCCCCGGTAGCGCTCGGCATCGGTCAGAGCTTTGCGCAGATTGGCCACGGCGGTTTTGCGTTTGTCGATGGAAAGGTTGTCGCCGAACTGCGAGTGAACCACCGCCGCATAGGTAAGGGTGGTGTCGCCGGCATTGACTGTTCCGCCGACACTCTCCCCGTCGTATGTTAGGTCGACGGTCGGGGTGGTGTAGCGCACCGTGGCGCTCCCTTCGGCGCCAGGGGTGCCGGCTTTGCGGAGGATGGCGGGTATCCCGGCAACTTCTGCAGGGGAAATCGAGTCTACAATCAGCGATCGGGCGGCCTCGGCGGCTTCCTTGGCCTGTTGTTGCTCGGTCTGCTGCTGCATCTCCTGTTGTAGTTTCTCCTGGTCGGATTTGTTGAGATACATGAATCCGAAAATAACCAGACCCATCATCAGCATTCCGTAAAGCGTATTCTTATCCATTTCGGGGTGTTTGTCGTTGGGGTTAAGGGTTGATATTCTTGATTTTTTCGTCTCGGAATTTTATGGCTGCATCAACAAAACTGATAAACAGCGGATTCGGGGAGAGAACGGTCGAGGAGTATTCGGGGTGGTATTGTGTGCCCACAAACCAGCGCTTGCAGGGAATTTCAACAACCTCGACCAGGTGGGTGTCGGGGTTCTCGCCGACGCACTGCATCCCTGCCTCTTCAAAACTGGTGCGGTAGTCGTCGTTGAACTCGAAGCGGTGGCGATGGCGCTCGCTGACGAGTTCCCGGCCATATGCTTCTGCCGCTTTTGAGCCCGGGCGCAGACGGCAGTCGTAGGCACCCAGGCGCATAGTGCCGCCCATGTTCGAGATGCTTTTCTGTTCCTCCATCAGGTCGATGACCTTATGGGGTGTTGTTGGATTCATTTCTGTTGAATTCGCCTCGGATAGACCTAACACGTTTCGGGCGAACTCTATGACCATGCACTGCATTCCAAGGCAGATGCCGAAGGTAGGTATGTCGTGTTCGCGACACCAGCGCAGGGCGGCAAATTTCCCCTCGATGCCACGGTGGCCGAATCCGGGGGCGATTATGACCCCGTCCATCTCTCTGAGCATCTCTTCGGCATTGCTGTCTGTCAGCTTCTCTGAGTGGATTAGCCTGAGGTCAAGACGGCGCCCGGCATATGTGGCGGCCTGGAAGAGAGCCTCGTCAATCGACTTGTAGGCATCCTGGAGTTCGACATACTTCCCTACAAGGCCTATGGTTACAGGTTTGTCGGCGTGGTGCATCTTGTCGAGGAAGTTCATCCATGGTGCCATATGGGGTTCCCCGGAGGTGTCGCAACCGGTCAGCCTGAGCACAATGTCGTCGAGATGCTGCTCATGCATCTTGACCGGCACTTCATAAATCGACGGCAGGTCGATTGACTGCACAACTGCGTCGGGGGCGACATTGCAGAATAGGGCGATTTTCCGCCTGGCGTCAGGGGTTATTTCATGTTCGGTGCGGAGCACCAGTATGTCGGGTTGTATGCCGAGTTCCTGGAGTTTCTTCACCGAATGCTGTGTGGGCTTGGTCTTAAGCTCCTTGGCGGCGGCTATGAACGGAACATAGGTCAGATGGACAACCAGGCTGTCGCGCCCGAGCTCCCAACGCAGCTGCCTGACGGCTTCAAGAAACGGCAACGATTCTATGTCGCCCACAACACCGCCGATTTCTGTGATTATGAAATCAAATTCGCCGGTGTTGCCAAGCTGTTTGACATTACGTTTGATTTCGTCGGTTATGTGCGGCACAATCTGCACTGTTTTCCCCAGATAGTCGCCACGGCGTTCTTTGTCGATTACGCTCTGGTAGATGCGCCCCGTGGTCACGTTGTTGGCTCGTGTTGTGCGGATATTGGTGAAGCGCTCATAGTGCCCCAGGTCGAGGTCGGCTTCGTGGCCGTCGACTGTCACGTAGCATTCTCCGTGTTCATAGGGGTTGAGTGTGCCTGGGTCAATGTTGATGTAGGGGTCGAATTTCTGGATTGTTACCCTGAAGCCCCGGGCAATCAGCAGGTTGGCTAATGAGGAAGAGATTATTCCTTTCCCCAGCGATGACACAACGCCGCCGGTCACGAAGATGTACTTGGGCTGTTTGTTTACCTTGTTATCCACTGTCGTTTTTTTTTGACGGTGCAAAGGTAGCGATTTTTTTTCAGACTTTGTTGGCGTAAAAGTCGGAAAAGGTGGAGGTCTCAGAGCTGTGGCCGGGTTGGCCGTCCGGCTGTCTGTGGGTCTGCGGCCTCGGCTGTTCAAAGCGCTTCCACAAGGCGTTTGAACGCAATCATCTTTATGGCCGCCTCGGCGGCTTCTGCTCCTTTGTTGCCCAGCGGCCCTCCGGCGCGGTCGAGTGCGTCCTGCTCTGTGTCGACTGTCAGCACTCCGAAAATCACCGGCAGGTCGCAGTCGGCATTCAGTGCCGTAATCCCTTGTGTGACGCTCTGGCAAACGTAGTCGAAATGCGGTGTGCCCCCTCGGATTACGCAGCCGAACACTATCACGGCGTCAAATAGCCCGGCTTCAATGAGCTGCGATGCGCCGAATGTCAGTTCAACTGCTCCCGGCACATGGAAAACCTCCACGTCGGCTTCTGCGAACCCTTCGTGTTTTAACACTTCTTTGGCCCCGGCGGTGAGGCGCGAGGTGATATGGCCGTTCCATTCGGCTTCCACTATGGCCACACGGGCGTTTGCTAATTTCGGGAGTACGCCTGCGGGGGCGGCTCCGGCTAATGATGTTGACATCGTAAGATTGTTGTTTTTATGAGCCGTTATCTGTTATGATGGGTCTTCTGTTCGCGGAGAGCGGGCTGCATGGCCCAGGTAGCCCCCATGATGGCGCAGGGCATAGTCGTGGCGGGTGAATCCGGTGAGTTTCATCACGTTTACAACCAGGATGTCGCCGATTACTGTCATCAGGGTTGTGGAGGTGGTCGGGGTCAGACCCAGCGGGCACACCTCGGGTGCGCCTCCGGTGAACAGGGTGGCGTCGGCCAGCTCGGCCAGCGGGCTGTCGGCATGTCCGGTTATGGTTATGATCGGTATATCGGGTTGCATGCGTCGCGCCAGCCCCACAAGGTCGATGATTTCTGTGGTTTTCCCTGAGTTGGAAATCAGCAGCATTACGTCGTTTGGCTGAAGCACTCCCAGGTCGCCATGCTGGGCTTCAGACGGATGCAGGTTCACGGCAGGTATGCCTGTGGAGCTGAACGTGGTGGCGATATTCATGGCAATCTGCCCGGCTTTACCCATGCCTGAAGTGACCAGTTTGCCGCCACTGTGGTGGACATGCTCCACAATCAGGTTCACTGCCCGGTCGAAATCGGCCGTGTAGGGGATGTTTTCTACGGCGCGGCTCTCGGCGGCGAGAATCTCGCGCATGGTGGTTTCTATGCTCATTCCTTTCGGGAGTTGACGTTCATTACTTGTTCAACAAAAGTAGCCATTTTCCTTTTACCCTGCAAATCCTTCAAAGGAGGCAAGGGCAGATGCCCATGAGGAGTCGAGCTCGGCCGACGACATCGTTCTCGGGTCGAAGGCTGCCATGACCGTGGTGGCAACGCATTTCACATCGCCGGTTGTGAGGTTCAGCACCCTCTGCTCAAGCGCGAAGCTGTGGCGCGAGATCTTCACACACGATGTGGCCACTGCCAATGGCTCGTCAGGGAGGGATGGCGAGAAAAAGCTGACGTTGATGTTGACGATTACCACTGCGATGCCGCTCATGTCGAGCGGGGCTGATGTCGCTGCCTCGAAATAACGCACTTTGGCCAGATCCATGAACTGGAAATAGACGGAGTTGTTGAGATGGCCAAGCATGTCGAAATCGTTGAACCTGGTCTGCACTTCTGTCAGATGCCTGTATGGGCGCACAGGCTCCGGCACTTTCTCGTTTGCGCATTTCGGCAGCGCAATAGGGCGGTTATCGGTTTGCATATTGTTTTTATGTCGGTTTTATCTTATGGCCACGGGGCCCGTATCGGTAAATCAATGGATTATCAGGGTCTGGAGCACATCTTGCCCAAGTATGGAATTGATGGCGTCGACTATGGCTGTTTTCCTGAACTCAATCTCGGTTTTGAGCGGGGCGGAGTCGATATAGACATGGAGCGCCCCGTCGGCCACATAGCGGCGCATGGTGTGGCGGTTGACCCCGGGGCCGACTATATCCGGCCACAGATAGGAGGCTCTGTGTTCGAGCATCTCGCTTTTCGTGCCTGAACGGTCGACTACCATGTCGATAATCTGCCGGATGCTCATCGGGTCGGTACGTTTCATAATCCGGAGTGTTTCATATAAGGGTGAATTTCCCGCTGTCAACCTGCCACGAGCGGTGGCTGTTGGCCGACCGTTCCATGATGTTGTCGAGGTGGGCGCGGTTGGTGTCGGTGATGAATATCTGTCCGAAAATCTCTTCCGATACGATTTCCACCACCCGCTCAACTCTTGTGGCATCGAGTTTGTCGAATATGTCGTCGAGCAGCAGCATCGGTTTCATGCCGACCCCCAGGCGCAGGAATTCATACTGTGCCAGGCGCAAGGCTATGGTGTAGGTTTTGCATTGCCCTTGCGATGCTGCCCGGCGCACGGGCATGTCGTTGATTTGCAAATCGATGTCGTCGCGGTGTGGCCCCACGGAGGTGTGGCCTACAATCTCGTCGCGACGGCGCGTCTCGTCGAATAATGCCGGCAGGTTGTCGGGGTTGTCTGCCAGGTGGCTTTTGAGTGATATGGCCGGAGTCTCTCCGTCGGCTGCAATCCGGCTGTAGAGAGGGATGAAAATCTGCGTCAGTTTCCCAACCCATTGCTGTCTGATGCGTGTGATATAGGCTGCCGAGCGGCTCATGGTCAGCTCGATTGCGAAATATAGCGATGGGTCGACCGCATGGTCGCGCAGCAGTTTGTTGCGCTGTTGCAATGCCCGTGCATATCGGATAAGATGGTCGAGATACACCGGATCGGTCTGCGAAATAACCTGATCCATAAACCGCCGCCGTTCTTCGCCCGTGCCGCTGATCAGTTCCTGGTCGGCCGGAGCGGCAAGCACTAATGGGAACGCTCCGATGTGGGCGCTCAGACGGTCATATTCTTTCCCCTTGCGTTTGAACGATTTCCGCTTGCCTGGAATAAGCCCGAGTGTCAGCTCCTCTTCAATCCCTTTGCGGGTATATACGCCCCGCAGGGTTGTGAATTCCCCTCCACGGCGCACTATAGCGCTGTCGGTCAATCCTGAAAAACTTTTGCAGAAGCTGAGGTAGTAGATGGCATCGAGCATGTTGCTTTTCCCCATGCCGTTGTTGCCCAGCAGGCAATTGATTTTCGGGCTGAAATCCAGCCTGGCATCGGCTATGTTCTTAAAGTCGGTTATGGCAAGGTGGGTGAGAAGCATTGCAGTATGTTATTATGGTGGGGGTCAATGGATTAAAGATGCCGCAAGCACCAGCAGGGCATAGGCGAGCATCAGCATTGCCGTGCCGCCAAGCAGGGGGTTGAGGGCGCTCCCATCTGAGTTGCGTAGCTTTCGCCATGCTGCGAATGCACATGCCAGCCATACGTAAAAACCGAAAAGGTGCATCCCCTTCCATATTGGTAGCATGAGAATCACTGCGGCAATGCAATTGGCCAGATAGAGCCATCCTGTGAATGTCCTGCCGAATTTCACGGCGAGTGTGATTTTGCCCACGGCCCTGTCGTCGTCCGCGTCGCGGTAGTTGTTGATTATCAGTACATTTGCTCCCAATAACCCCACTGCTATTGATGCCAGCCACACCTCTATGGGGCAGTCTCCGGCCTGGAGATAGTAGGTAAGTGTGACCGGGGCGATTCCGAAAAACACAACTACAGCAACCTCCCCCAATGCATGGCGCGACAGCGGGTAAGGGCCTGCCGAATATGCCAGAGCGCCAAGAATTATAGCTATCCCTGCCGCAATAAGCCACCATCCTCCCCAGTAGATCAGGCTGCAACCGATAATGGCCGCCGCCGCGAGGGTGCCCAAAGCCGCATTGCGCATGGCGGCGGGTTTTATATCACCTTCGGTCACACCGCGCCGTGGCCCTACACGGCCTTTACGGTCGAGGCCGTCGCGGTAGTCGAAATATTCGTTGGCGAAATTAGATGCCACTTGTGCCAGGGTTGCAAACAACAGGCATATCACAACTGGTGCCCATCTGAAAGTGTGGTTGAATATCGCCAGGGAGGCTCCGGTAACCACTCCTGCGAGCGACACCGGCAGCGTGCGTAGCCTGACGGCTTCTATCCAGCAGCTTGTTTTCGACATCGTTTTCGTTTATTATAATGGGTTGGGCTATAATGGCTGTGACAGCTGTCATAGCTGTTTTAGCCTTTTTGCTTTATCGCTTTCGGGCTATGTCAGCCTCAGCGTTATCAGTCCGGTGCTGTCAAACCGTGGGAGGGCAATGAGCTGGATTGGAGCCATGCGCGCATAGGGGGTGCCGGAGCCGTCGCCTACAGAGGTTATACCTGTCGCCAGCAGTGCATCCTCAACTGTTTTAATGGCAACTTCCGGAGAATTGTTGTCTTTGCTGAGATGGCACAGGAAAATGTTCTTAAGGCGTTCTGAGTATATTCCGGCGAGATAAGCTGCCGTCACTTTGTTGTCGAGGTGGCCGTTGTCTGAGCGGATACGTGCTTTCAGGTATTCCGGATAGGGCCCGGCTGTAAGCATGTCATTGTCGTAGTTGGCCTCAATCATCAGATAGTTGGCCTGGCGCATGTAGAAATCAGCCCGCTCCGACACGCAGCCGAGATCGGTGGCTACCGTCATTGAATGTTTTCCGTGTGTGATGAAAAAACCGGCATTGTCGCTGCCGTCGTGGAGAACCTCGAATGCCAGCACGGTGAAATTCCCGATTTTGAAGGGGTGCTCTTTGTAGATTGCCACGTGGTAGTCTTTGATGCGGTTTGATATGCAGTGGCGGCGAAGCAGCCCGGTGAGTGTGCGTGGGGTGCAGTAGACATGCATGTGACGGTGGGCGCGGACAATGGAATACGCATAATGCACATGGTCTGAATGGTCGTGGGTCAGCACTATCCCTTTCACTGACTTCATGTCGATGCCGTTGCGTTTCAGTTCTATCTCCACTTTATGGCAATCCACACCGGCGTCAATCAGAAAGCCCGAATCGCCGTCGCCGATATAGGCGCAGTTGCCCGAACTGCCACTGCCGAATGAGATGAAGCTTAGGCGGTCGATGGGCGCCAGGTCTTCAAGGGGTGAGAATGTGTCATCCTCTCCGAAGATGGTGTTCTGGCGGGTGGCCTCACGCAGTGAGGCCATGCTGCGGGCGTCGCGTGCAATCGATGGCACTCCCGGCATCTCTATCTCCGGAAACAGCGAGCTCTCGAGATCGTCGAACAATCCTGGTGAGCTTTGGCTGGCGTTGGTTTGTCGTTTATATCGTGCCATCGGTCTCAGCTGAAAAGAAGGAATATGGTTGGCGTCTTTGAATAGTCGTAGCCCCCTTTGGCCCATTGAGATATGTAACGGGTGGAGATGTTCTGGCGTGTTCCTGTTATGTCAGATGCCACGCATAAGAGGAGGTTTCCGGGAAGGGTGTGCGAAAGTTCCTCTATCAGACGGTTGTTGCGGTAGGGGGTCTCGATGAAAATCTGGGTCTGCCGCTCGCGGCGGATCCGCTGCTCCATCTCGCGGAGTTTTGAGGAGCGTTTCCCCGAATCAATGGGCAGATATCCGGAGAAGGCGAAGCTTTGTCCATTGAAACCCGATGCCATCAATGCCATCAATATGCTTGATGGGCCTACCAGGGGCACTACTTTAAACCCTTTGCGTTGGGCGACCGCCACGGCATCGGCTCCCGGATCGGCGACCGCCGGGCAACCTGCTTCTGAAATCACACCAATTGGATGGCCTTCTGAAAGGGGCGCTAACATCGGAGCTACATCTTCCGGGGATGTGTGCTCGTCAAGCACGGCAAATGACAGGGTGTTTATATCAACTGAAGGATCGGCTTTTTTTAGGAATCTGCGGGCTGAACGAACATTCTCGACGATGAAGTGCTTTATGCCCTTCAGCAACCGGGAGTTGCCTGACGGAAGCACGTCGGCTAAAGAGGATGTGTCGCTCAGAGGCACGGGAAAAAGATATAATGCGGCTTCAACCTGTGTCGTATCGGTATTGCAGTCTAAGTCTTGTGCGTTTCTTTCAATCATATTACAAAATTACAGAAAATCGCCCACAAGTCAAAACTAAAAAGATGCCGATGCCGGCAGTGCCTTCTCTCTGTATGGATGGCCAAGAGGGTGTGTCATAATGGCTCATCTGGGTCGTCGCCCGAGGGCTTCGGGTTCGGTCATTGACCTTAGTCAACTCCCTTCACCCTCACCCTCAGGCTCCTACCATCTGAACCATTCTGACAGCACCCTCTCCATCCGGATGCAAAAAAGGCGTTGGTCGAATTTCGACACAACGCCTTGGTTATCTGTCTGCTGCGGCGCCTTATTGGCGGTCGCTGTAGAATTTCTGAATGCGGTTGTCAACCGTCTTGTTTCCCATGATAACCTGGGGAAGAGTGCGCTGGAAGCTCTGGGCACCTTCGCGCTGGTTGAACACCATTGCATCGTTGTCGAAATCGAATGCGCGTCCCTGGTTGTTGACGTTAACCACCTCAAACACCACTACGGCGTTGTTGAGGGCTACGGGGCCTACGAGCTGGCCTTTCTTGGCAACAGCGACGTTTGCCTGGAGATTGGCTTCATACATGCCGAAATTGCGCACGTACGACTGGCCGAAGGTGACGTCGGTAGTGTCGGCTTTAACCTGCATGGCAGCCGCATAGTCGGCCACGTTGTTTCCCTTGCCTTTGTAGTCGGCAATGAGTTTGTCGGCTTTCTTGCTGTTGCGCACTTTGTTGGTGAGATAGTTGCGCACCTGGTCGTTGGTTGCCGGCACAAAGTCGCCATCATAGATGTCTGTTACGGCAACGGCGAGCAAACGTGAGTCGCGGTCGTTGTTAAACACTTCCGAAACAGCTCCTTTTTTTGCGCTGAGCGCCCATTTGGCAGCTCCTCGGCTTTCTGACAGACCGTTGACAGAGAGGCTCGACGGGGTTATGATGGCGCTGAGGGCTGCATATCCCGCTTTGGGAGCCTCAGATGTGAATTTGTCGGAGGTCGGGTTGGCGTTGAGGAATGCGCGCAGGTCGTTGTTCAGCTTGTTGACGGTGGCATTTGACGGAATCACGTCGTAGGTGATTTCTGCAACGTCGTAGACTGTTACCGGAGCTTTGCGTGAGCGCACGCGCACTGTCATGCCTTTCTGGCCGTTGTTGTTTTCAGGGGTGAAATATGTGCCTGTGGCGGCGTTGGAAAGCTCATCTTTCATAGTTGCCATCCCCGGCGCGAGCAGCGATACCCACACGCTATCCTGGCTCTGCACAACGGCATCGCCGAGGTCTGCGACTTTCGCTCCTGTGTTAAGGCGGCTTATGATAGAGTCGGCATCCACGCTTTCATTGATGAAAGCTACGTCGAGCAGCACAGAGTCGATTGAAGTGGTCACATCGAGCAGTTTGGCGATGGTGTACTGGTTGTCGACGAACTGCACCATGGCGGTGGAGTCTTTCGCCATGCCCGGAACAGCTTTCTTCAACGCAGGGGCCAGAGCCGATGCGGTGGCTGACACGCGGTTTACGTAGAAACGGGTGTTGCTGCTTACGGCATCGGTGCCGGGGTTGGAGCGCAGCCCCATGATGGCATCCTCAACCTCTTTTTGGGCTGCGGCAAGGTCTTCCGACGATGGGGTTATGTCAACAGCGATGTAGTTCACCAGATGCTGGGGCTCGTTGATGCGGTAGCGGTTCTTTTCCTTTTTGTAGAGGTCGTTGATTTCACTATCGCTAACGGGGAACTCGTCGTCATTGAGCGATGATAGGTCTTTTTTTGCATATGCGATGGTGGCTGTTGAGGCGTTGCCTTCATAAATAGCCTGGGCATCGAGCTTGTTGGCTGTCAGGGTGCCGTTGAAAAGTGTGATGAACTTCTGCTGAAGAAGCATCTGCTCTGTGTCTTTCTCAAGGGCAATCCATGCCTGCTGAAGCTGCTGGGCCTGTTGTGGGTCGATGCCGTTTTTAGTGGGGTTGAAGGCTGCGTCGTGGAACATCTGCGCTGAGGGGATGCCCATGCTCTGCACCATCTGGCTCACATATGGGTGGGGTGTTGTGCCGAGCATTGCCTGTGAAAGCTCCCGGTCGGTGACAACAAGGCCGAGACGCTTGTATTCCTTCTCCATGAGTGTCTCGTTGACCATCTGCTGGAGAACATATTCCTGAACCTGGGCCACATCGACGTTTGTGTAGCCCCGCTGCTGGAGCTGCTCCTGTTGCTGCTCCACACGTTTTTGGAATTCCATGTAATCGATTTTCTCACCGTCGATTTTGGCCACTGTATGGCTGTCGGTGAACAGTTCGCCCGGACGGTCAACGGCCGTCAGGATGAACAGCAGGAGAGCCAGACCCAGTATGGAGATAATCAGGATCGGGCGCTGACGGATTTGTTCAAGTGTTGACATTTAACAGTTAAATGGTTTTTATGTTTTTGTTTTTTTGTTTCTTCTGATTGGCCTACATGCAATAAGCGCACAAAGATACACTTTTTTTCGTTGTTGTCAAAAAAAACTCCGCCTCTCTATGACATCCAAGGCGCCGCTTCATCTCTGATGCGGCGCCTTGGGCGAAATAATCCGGCCTTTTTCAGGTGTTTAACGATTGCTGATTCTGAGCACGGTGCGGTTCCCTGCGTTGTCGGCAGCGGTGATAATCAGAATGCCGGGGCCGAGTTCTCCCACATTGACGGGGGCCGGTGTGTTCTGCCGTGCGATGATGCGGCCTGAGATGTCGGCTATGGCCACTGTAGCCACAGTGTCGGCGAATGTGACTGTGTCCTTGTCATACCTTGCAAGACTTGCTGCCGGTGTGGCTGAAATGTCGCCGGTTGAGCTGTAGTTCAGGCGTGTGACAGAAAATCCGGTTACAGATACTGCCGATGGCTCATTGATATGCACGCCCAAGCGTATGTTACCGGCAGCGACTGCCACAGGGTTGTTGGCGTCTGCGCTCTGCAGGGCATGGACGGAGGCTTCTTCGCCCGAGGGAGTGTGGATGAACACCGTGCTTTCAAGTGTTTCGCCCGGCTGGGTGGTTATTCCGGCGATTGCCGCAAGCTGGTCGGCGTCGGGCGACGGGCCTGCCACCAGATTGATCTCGGCGGTATTGCCGGATGCCTCGGTTACGGTGGTTATGTCAATCTGGTAAGTGTTCCCTTCTTCAAGCCACAGGTATGGGGAGAGGGCATAGTCGTCGGCCACTCCTGACATCTGGTTGAACGACAGCCTATCGGTGCTGCCTTCCCATGAATACCATGTGTTTTTATTGTCGAGTATGTCCCATTCGGTGAAATCGGCGGTGTAGGGCAGGCCGCGTCCGGCCCCGATGAACAGGGTGCGCGTTATCGGTTCGGCTTCGGCACATCCGTTGTCGTTGTAGACGATTACCGTGAACTTGTGTTCGCCGGTTTCGTCTGCGTTCTCTGTCGTGTATGAATAGCTCTGCTCAGTGCCGGGCTTGATGTTTTCGTCGATGGTTCTGAGAAGCTGGCCGTCGCGCTTGATTTCTACGCGAGCCAGCGATTCAAGCGGCAGCCCTGCGTTGTCGTTGTCGGGGTTCGTCCATGTGAGCGTCACGTCATAATGGCCCTCTGTTGAAGAGGGGGTGGCTTTGGCGTTGAGCGATGTGGCGGTTTCCGGAAGCAGCACCTGGGGCGTTACGGCCACTTTCGACAGGTTTACCGTGGGATATGCGGTGGCATTGGATGCCGTGTGGTGCCACACGAAGCAGTAGTCTCCGTCGGCTGGGATGGCAACGATGACACGTCTGTCGTTTAGGCCTGATTCCTGTTCGTCGACCACATCCATGACTTTGACAAAGTTGTCGGCGAGGTTGTGGCGGGTCGTGGCATATCCTACCTCATAGTTGTTTGACCTGGCACTGATGGTGAAGTCGAGCCGGTAATAGCCTTTGGTTAGTTTCAGATATGGTGTGGCGATATAGTCGTCGGGCTTGCCGAGATATCCGTCGGAGTCAGGAGCCCGGTTTTGCAGGTATGTGGAATAATACTCGGTTACCGGAGTCCATGTGCGCCCGTCTTTGTTGGCGTCAAAGGCGGTGAACAGTGCCAGCTCTTTATCCGAAGCAGAGTTAGTGGAGATGGAATAGGGCATTGCTGCTTCGGGCTTGCCGACATATCCGCAGTTCGCCACCATCGGTTCTGCGTCAGAGGCTCCAAGACTGTTGTGGGCGATTAGAGAATAGGTGTATGCCCCGGCTTCTGAGGGATTGTCTGTCCATTCCATCTGCTTGCCAGGCTCCAGCCCTTCTTCCAGTGTCTTGATTTCTTCTCCGTTACGGCTGATGATGATTTTAGTTAGAGCATCGACGGGGGTACCGGCGGTTGTCAGCGCAGGGTTTGTCCAGCGCAGGGTTGCAGCCAGGCCGTCGGCAGCATCGGGGGCGGCGGTGAGGTCGGTAACGGGGGCCGGCACCGGCAGATCCTGTTTGATTTTGAAGGCGTGGAGCCTGTAGCCCATATATGACCCTATATCGGAGCGTGCGTGCATGGCGATGTAGTAGACCCCTTCTTTCCCCTTTTCGATGGTGAACGGCACATCGGTTACTACGTTGAATTCATTAACGTCATCGACAGATTTCAGCGTCTGCGAGAAAGATGCCGCGTCGGTGTTGTCTGTGCCGAGAACAATGTCGAAAGAGCCTGCGGCGGTGTATTCCAGGGAAATCAGATATGCCCCTGCGGCCTCGAGTTTCAGAGGGGGGGAAATGAGGTAGTTGTCCTCTTTCTTCCCATTTGCGGCGTCGAATTCGGGATATTTCCCATAGCTGTTGTAACGCCATTTGTCAGTCACCTCGGCCTCTGGTCCGGCCAGCGAAGTCCAGTCTGCCTCATAAGCCTCCGGTGTTGAGAAATCAGCTGTGTAGGGCAGGGAGCGAGGTTCTTCCGGTGCGGGCGGGTCAACGGTTCCGGGGCCGGAGCCGGATCCTCCTTCCCCTTCGGTTATGCTGAAACCTGTGGCGCACAGTGTGCCCTGGAAGTATTCGCTGCAGCAGTAGACTCCGAAATGAACGTCGGAAGTGGCTTCTGCTGTGAAAGTCTGTTGCAGAAGCTCGAAGCCGTCGTTGTTGAGATAGTCTGATTTTTCAATCAGTATGGTGCCGGCTTTCAGGTTGGCGAGGGTGTTTCCCTGCGACATGAGCAGTTTGAATGCTTCTTTTTCGTTTGACGCGTTATTTAGGGTTTTGACCCATATTCCGACGGTGTAGGTGGTTCCTGCGTTCAGGGTTATGGCAGGCGACACGAGTGCCGCGTCGGCTTGGTTTTCCGGCTCAAAGGTGTGCATCATGCCGCCTGCGGTTCCGGCCGGTGAGAAGTCGCTGGCCCGGTCATATTCCCATGGTTTGCTGTTGCGGTCGTATTGTTGCGTCCAGTCTGACGCGAGAGAGTAGTTGACGCCGAGGTCTGAACTGTATGGCACTGCCACACCTGCGTAGGCCGTGGCCGATGACGCAAGTGCCGCAATCGCGGCCGCCATGGCCAGGCGCGTTATACTTGTTCTCTTTTCCATGTCGCGCTTAAGTTTTGTAGGGTTATTTTACTGTGATTTTCTCTGTTGCGGTGGCGTTGTTGCCGCTGACCGACACCACATAGATGCCGGCGGCGAGGCCGTTGACAGTTGCTGTGCCGTCGGCAGTTGCCGGGGCTGATGCAACCTTTATGCCGTCCGCTGTGTAGACTGCCGTGGTGGAGCCTGCCGGCGCGTGGATTTCCACGCACCCGGCCGTTGTGGTGATTTCAATGCCGTTGTCGGCGGTTGTGTTGGCAAGACCGGCTTTGGGGGAGAACACTGGTGTTAGCCTGGTGTAGATGCCGGGCATCATAAATGTGCAACCTTTGATTACCGGCTCGCCGTTGAGGCGGAATCCTTCTAACACATTGCCGTCGTCGGGGATAGCGTTGATTGTCAGGTCGGTGTATTTGGGCACTTTCATGCCGTGAGAATAAGTGTTGCCATCATTATCTGCGACCGATACGATTTTGCCGCCGGTGGCGTCATCAATGTCGAGATATGACACGTCAGATCCCTCGTTGGTGCCTGTGTGTGACGGTTTCCACTTGCGTGCTATCGCTATGGAGGAGTCGGCGCGGTTGCCGTCGTTTTCATTGCGGTCTGCCCCCTGTATGACAGAGAGGTTGTAGTCGAGTGCGCCGGGGCCGTCGTCTTCCGAAGGTTTGCGCACCGGCAGTTTGTAATAGAGGTCGTTGAGTTCGTCGGCGCTCATGCCGTTGCCGTTGATGGCGAGAGTTTTGAGTTCAGACAGGCCGCTGAGGTCGGCTGAGTGTATGTTGTTGTTGCTGAATGACAGATCCACGAGTGCGGTGTTTTTGCTCAGGTCGATGGCGGCCAGTTCGTTGCCGTCGATTACCAGCTCTTTCAAAGCGGTGTTGGCCGACAGGTCGATTGAGGGGAGGAGGTTGCCTGAAGCCCTGAGGACTTCGAGCGCGGTGTTTTTGCTCACGTCGAGTGTGGTGAGCTTGTTGTTGTTGACAATCAGCTGCCTCAGGGCGGTGTTTCCGCTGACATCGATTGTTGCCAGGGCGTTGTTTTTGAGGTCGGCGAATTGGAGGTTTGGTTTGCCGCTAAGGTCGATTTCCGTGAGCTGGGCAATGTCGTCGTAGCCCTCTCCTCCGCTGTAGGCCTGGAGCCATATGAGTTTGGGGTTATTGCTCAGGTCGAGTTTCTTGATGTCGGTATAGCTCAGGTCGAGCACTTCAAGCTCCGGGTTATGGCTCAGGTTGATTTCAGATATGGGGTTGAAGTAGGTGTTGAGGTAGCGTAGGTCCGGAGCTTCGGTCACATCGATGGCTGTGATGTTGTTATCCCACAGGCCGAGCCATTCAGCCATGTCTCCCCATCCGGAGATGTCTATGGCGGCTATGTCGCCGTAGATGCTGATTGTGGTTCCGGCGGCTTTGCCGTTGAGGCGGTTCTGGATTTCAGTCGCGCCTGATTTATATGCGCTCACGCCCTGGTATGGGGTGCGTGTTCCGCTCCCCCAGTCGATCCATATGGTTCCGTTGGCTGATGCGGTGTTTACGCAGAACGACAGTTCCTGCCCGGGTGTGGCTTTGAACGACACTTTGCCTTCCTTCTTTACGAAGTTCACTTTGATTTCAGCTTTGTCGGCTTCATCGTCGATGATAAATGTGTCGTGGTTGATTTTCCTGCCGTTGACCTCTACGCTGCCGAACTGCATTCCTGCATCGGGATAAGCGTGGATATGGGTCGGCACACCGCGCCTGATTTTGTCGGTCACGCTTGCCACGGACTGGAACCATTCGGGCTCCCACTGGGCGATGATGAACCGCCCGCCATCGGTCTGGTAGACATCGAGGTCATAGTCTAACGGCAGGGCGAAATAGGGGTAAAGGCGGTCGAGGTGGCCTGTCTTGTTCTCGCCGGTGTCAGTGGCTCCGATGAGGGTGGCCGGGATTTCGGGCCAGGTGGCGGAGCCGTCGCCGGTCACGTCGCAAATCCAGTGCATGTCGGCATTGGTGATCCAGGTTATGTCGGAACGCCCGGCCTTTGAGCCTTCGAGGAGCAGGGTTGGTTCGGTGCCGTGTGTTTCGCGTGCCACGGGGATAGTCTTGATGGTGTAGGCCATTGATTCATATGTGAACCCGGGGTTGTTGCGCAGGTCGATTTTTGTCATGCGGTCGGTCTGCTGGCCGTTGAAATCAACAAATTCGAGTTTGGTGTCGGCCGCCTCGAAACTCTTCAGGTAGTAGCAGTTGATGAGGTTGACGCGCGATATCAGGGTTGAAGAGATTCTGAGAGTGTAGAGATTAATCAGAGGGGTCAGGTTGAGTTCCTTAATCGGGTTCCCGGCGAGATAAAGCGATGTGAGGGCTTTGTTGTTGCCGAGGTCTATTGATGTCAGCTTGTTGTCAGAGGCCGACAGCGTTATCAGCTCTGGAGCCTGGGTCACGTCTAAGGCCGACAGGCTGCATCCGTAGACATGCAGCTGCTCGAGCAGTTTGCATTTTGTGACATCGAGTTCCCTGATGTTGGCGTTGCCCGACACGTTCAGCACCGTCAGATTGGGGTAGTTGCCCAGTGTGAACGGGTCTGCGTCGGTGATGCCTGATTCAAGCTCGTTGTTTGCAAGGTCGAGTGTGCGCAGGTTAGGAAGCGACACAGGGTAGAAATGGGCAAGGGCGCAGTCGTTGATGCTGATTGACCTCAGTGTGGCCTGCTCCTCTTCAGGCGGGCATATGAAGACAGACCCGAGGTCGGGGTTGTTGTTGGCCGACAGATATTCGAGCACGGTCAGATAACGGATGTCGAGGCAGCGGAGGCCCGGATTGTTGCTGATTCTCAAGTTCGTCAGGGTAGCCCCGCAGTTTTCGAGTGTCAGGGTGGAGTTTTCGGAGACACTGTTGGTTATGCGGTTGTCGTCGAGGTTGAGATATTCAAGCGGCGTCAGGCCGGTGATCGCGAAATCGGTCAGCAGGTTCTTGCTGAGGTCGAGGCGGGTCAGGTTCTGGCATCCGTCGATTGTGATGCCGGTCAGTGATGATTCTCGGACTTCGAGCTCGGTCAGATTCCCTTTTATCCTTAGCGTCGGCCCGAGCACCGTGCCGCTGATTTGCCGTTGGCCTGCCCATGCGGTGGGGTCGATGGTGTGGGGCTTGAAATTGCCGTCGCCGAAATCGACCATGACGGGGATTGTTGCCGATGTGACGTTTACCTGCATTTTGATGTCGGTGCCTGTTTCGGCCTCTGTGGTCATTGTTATGACTCCTTGCGCTTGTGTTGCGAATGTGGCTCCCAGCAGGGCAATGGCGGTTAGCAGTCTCTTCATTTCGTTTTGATTTGGGTGATGAGTTTTTGAGGGCGGCTCATGCATTCAGGAAATGCGGTGTTTGGCATTTTTAACATGTCGTGGCCGTGGGTTTCAATTTCGGTATAAGGGTTATGTGGCCTGTTTGGCTGGCAATTTGCGCGAGCAAAAGTCTGTTTAGGAGCATGATGATGCCGCTCTGTGAATAATGGTGTCACAAAGTTACCCAATAGCGTCAAAAAATATGCTTTGGTTTTCCTAAATAATGTTAATATATGCTGTGGTGTATCCGGCCGGGGGTGGATGCACAAAAAAAGCGTTGAGCCGGAATCTCCGACACAACGCCTATTGTAAGTTTGTAAGTCTGGAATATCTGCTTTATTGCTTGGGGAGGTTGAAGGCTTGGCGCACGCGGTCAACGTAGTCGAGTTTCTCCCAGGTGAACAGTTCGACCTCGATGGTTTTGGTGCCGAGCAGGGGGGAGTGGAATGTTTTTTTCGCGGTGCGTGGTGTGCGTCCGATATGGCCGTAGGTGGCTGTCTCGAGATATATTGGGTTGCGCAGTTTCAGCCGTTTTTCGATGGCGTTGGGGCGCATGTCGAAAATTGTGCCCACGATGCGTGATATTTCCCCGTCGGTCATGTTGACTTTTGCCGTGCCCCGGGTGTTGACATAGAGACTTACGGGCTGTGCCACTCCGATGGCGTAGGCCACCTGCACCAGTGCTTCTTCGGCCACGCCGGCTGCCACGAGGTTCTTTGCGATGTGGCGGGCGGCATAGGCTGCCGAGCGGTCAACTTTCGAGGGGTCTTTGCCCGAGAAGGCTCCGCCGCCATGGGCGCCACGCCCTCCGTAGGTGTCGACTATGATTTTGCGCCCGGTCAGACCGGTGTCGCCGTGGGGGCCTCCGATCACGAATTTTCCGGTGGGGTTGACATGCAGTTTGATGTCGTTGCCCCACAAGGCGCGGATTTCTTCGGGCAGATTGGCCTTGACGCGGGGAATCAGCACGTTTTCTACATCGCGTCGGATTACTTCGAGCATCTCTGCGTCGGCTTCCTCCTGGCTCTTCCCTTGTTCAGGAAGGATGAAGTCGTCGTGCTGGGTTGAAACCACAACGGTGTCGACTCTGACGGGATGGTTGTGGCTGTCATATTCCACTGTAACCTGGCTCTTGGAGTCGGGGCGCAGGTAGGATTTCCTTTCGCCCGAGGGGGCGACGTAGGTCATGGCGTCTTCTTCGCGGCGGATTTTGGAAAGTTCCTTTAGAAGAGCGTGGCTCAGCGCCACCGTCAAAGGGATGTAGATTGGCGTTTCGTTGCAGGCGTAGCCGAACATCATGCCCTGGTCGCCGGCTCCCTGTTCTTCTTCTACGGCGCGTTCAACTCCCCGGTTGATGTCGGGGCTCTGTTCGTGCACCGCCATGAAAACCCCGCATGATTCGCCGTCGAATTTCAGGGCTGAATGGTTGTAGCCTATCGACTTTATGACTTCGCGGGCTTCATGGGCTATGTCGATATGGGAGTTTGATTTCACTTCACCGGCAATTACCACCTGGCCGGTGGTGACGAGGGTCTCGCAGGCTACCTTTGAGTTGGGGTCGAAAGCGAGCATTCCGTCGACTATGGCGTCGGAAATCTGGTCGGCAACTTTGTCGGGATGCCCTTCGGAAACTGATTCCGATGTAAAAAGATAGTTCATGGGTCTTTTTAGCATTTTTTTAAGTGGTTGCAAGCAATCAAATTTTTCCACGATGCAGCATGTAAATGTGTGCGTTCTAATGCGTGAACCTTCCGGGGACTGCTATTTGAGCCGGAAAGGCGGTGCAAAGGTACGCATTTTCCGCAAGATTTTCAAAATAACAAAGCCGGGAGGTTTCACAATCTCCCGGCTTCCCAAACAAAATGCTATGTACAACAATTCAAATAGTCTTTTTTTATGAATCGCCTGCCCGTTAAGGGCGGCGCACTTGTTTAGTCGATTGCCTCGTCGGCAGGATAGCCGCCCATTTCGCGGATGGCGTTCTTCAGCATCACATACTGCTGGAAGAGGTGGTTGACGGGCACTTCACCCTTGGTGTAGTCGTGCATCGGGCTCTTGAGGAAGAAGCTCAGGAAGCGCTGGATGCCGTAGCGTCCGCAGCGTGCTGCCAGGTCGCTGAGCAATACGAGGTCGAGGCAAAGCGGAGCTGCCAGGATTGAATCGCGGCAGAGGAAGTTGATTTTGATCTGCATGGGATAGCCCATCCAGCCGAAGATGTCGATGTTGTCCCAGCCCTCTTTGTTATCGTTGCGCGGGGGATAGTAGTTGATGCGCACCTTGTGGTAGTATTGGGTGTCTTCATCATTGCCGTGGCCATAGAGGTCGGGCTGGTTTTCAGGCACGAGGATGCTTTCCAGGGTCGAGAGCTTGCTGACCTCCTTGGTGCGGAAGTTGGCGGGTTCGTCGAGAACCAGGCCGTCGCGGTTGCCGAGGATGTTAGTCGAGAACCATCCGTTCAGACCCAGGCAGCGGGTGCCGATGATGGGGGCGAAACCTGATTTGACGAGTGTCTGTCCGGTTTTGAAGTCCTTGCCGGCGATAGGCATTTTGGTCTTTTCTGCAAGTTCCCACATTGCGGGGATGTCGACGGTGGTGTTGGGTGCGCCCATGATGAAAGGTGCGCCTTCGGCCAGGGCTGCATATGCATAGCACATCGAGGGGGCGATGTGTTCTTTGTCGTCGGCTTTCATTGCGGCCTCCAGGGCGGCAAGAGTGCCATGCACTTTTTCGTCTACCGGAACGTAGATTTCGGTTGATGCCGCCCAAAGCACAACCACACGGTCAACCCCGTTTTCTTTCTTGAAGTTGCGGATGTCTTCGCGGAGCTGTTCAACCATGTCCCAGCGGGAGGTGCACTTCTTTACGTTGTCGCCGGTGAGGCGTTTTGCGTAATTGTGGTCGAAAGCGGCCTTCATGGGCACGATTTTCTCCAGCTCGTCTTTAACGGGGTTGATGTCTTTCTCTTTGAGCACCTCGCAGTTGATGGCCGATTCGTAGGCGTTGGCGGGGTAAACGTCCCATGCGCCGAACACTATATCGTTAAGGTCGGCCAAAGGCACGATTTCGTTATATTTGAGATACTTTTTGTTTTCTCCTTCTCCTACACGGATTTTGTCGTATTGGGTCATTGAGCCAACGGGCTTTGCAAGTCCTTTGCGGGTCATTAACACACCGGTCATGAAGGTGGAGGTGACAGCACCGAGACCTACAACTAATACGCCGAGCTTACCGTCGGCTTTTTTTACGTTACTCATTTTTCGTGCTATAAATTTTAATTCTTATCGCTTAGCTAATTGTTAAAATGTGTTTATTCGGCTTTGGTTCAAAACACGGTTCAAAGGTATATATAACTTTCCAATTGCAAAATTATTTTGATTGAAATATTTGTGTAATTTTGCTAATAGAGGTTAATGTTGAACCGTTTGTGTGAAATAATATTGATAATGGCGCTATCATAACGGTTATGTATAAATGAATGTTAATTGAAGGTTTGCGCGAATTGTTAAATGGGTGCAAAAAAGATGAGGATGCTGCATGGTTGTGTTGCAACATCCTCTGTTTGAAATGTTTTATTCTTTAGAACTCGGTTTTGACTGGTGGTTGCCTGAGAGTGCGTTAAATCAAAACATGCTGGAAACCGCTTTTTTGCAGTTGTTTACGGTTATATATGAAGCATACCGGTTGATGAAACGTGAAAATGCAGGGATTTTCATCAGCACATATTCAAATAGTATGAAGCCGATGAACGCACATCCGATTCCGAGTGAGACATCTATTATATAATGATGTGATGTGTATACGGCAGTGAACCATATGCCAAGGGTTATGATTGCCAATGCTGCCCGCATCCAGCCGGGAGTGCGTGAACGGAGAGAATAGATGAATGCCACGAGCGTGTAGGCTGAATGGAGCGACGGCACTGCGGCGAACACATTTGAGTTCCGGCCGTAAAGGCCGTTGAATATCCCGAGGCCGGTCATCTGGTCGAATGCTCCCAGTCCGGCGGTGTCGCCGGGAGTGCCCAGCAGGAAGTCAAAGCCGTATTTCGCCACATACCATGGCGGGGCGGCAGGGTGGATGTAATAGCCTGCGAATCCGATGAAGTTGACCAGCAGAAACACCAGTGCGAAGTGGAGGTATGCCTTTTCCTGGTTATTGAAATAGAGCCACAGGCCGTAAAGAATAGGCACCGGCACCCAGCACAGATAAAAAACGCCTCCGAGAAAATCCATGAAAGCCACATTGTGGATGCCGAAGAATTCATTTGGTGTGAGCACCCCTGCTGATGTTGCGATTCCGAACAGCGATTTCTCTGCGTTATATATGCCTTCGATGTCAACCGGGTTGACTTCGTAATTGTGCACTATGTTCATCCAGTCGTAGGAGATGCCGAATACTATAAACGGGAGCAGCGCCACTACGAGCCGGCGTGTCGGGCCGGCGGCGAAAAACAATGCGGCAATCAGCAGGGCGATGTAGGCGTGTTCCGGCCGGAAGCCGACACACAAAGCCGTCACGGCCACCCATACCGAAAGGGCGCAAAGCATTATCACGCTTTCGCGTGTGGTAGGAAGTTTCATTGCCGTTTTTTTATACAATCGCTTGTGGGTTGGTTTATTTAAGGCCTTTTCGGCACACGTCGACGCGGGCGAAGGCGGTGATGTTTGCGAAAACGGCTATTACAGCCATGGCTATTATGAGGATGTTGAATGCGATTGAGGGTGATTCGGGCGTAACCAGCCCCGCTATGCCGCACGCAAGGCAGCCGGCTGCAGTGACAACCACGCGCTCGGGGCGTTGCATGAATCCCACTTTGCATTCAAGGCCGACCCCTTCGGCGCGAGCCCGCACATAGCTTACCATTACCGAGCCGACCAGGGCAAGGAAGGCCACCAGGCCGCCTACTACATATCCGTTCATAATCAGGTAGTAGGAAATGGCGCCTACGGTGAACAGTTCGCAATATCGGTCGAGCACCGAGTCGTAAAGCGCTCCGAAACGCGACACCATGTTGCCCAGGCGTGCCACCTGGCCGTCGAGCATATCGAACAGCGAAAACAAAATGGTGACGCCTCCTGCCCATGTTATCAGGTCGAAACGGGGTGAACCTGAGCTGTGGGCTTCGTAGCCTGCATATGCGATTATAGCTGCTGCTGCGATGTTGCCTAACAGCCCGATGGTGGTTACCATGTTGGGGGTCACTCCCATACGTATCATCAGTCGCACAAACGGATTGATAATCTTGTAGATGCCTTGTTGAAGGCCGTCGCGTTCTTTTTTATATGCGTTCTTGGAAATCATTTTGCAATTTGGCTTTTCTGACTGGAATCGGTGTTATCTGCCTTTGTGGTGTCAGACAGGCAGTCTGTCTGGGTTTTATGGAATGTCAGCATGTCAACGATGCTGATGGCGTATTTGTCGAATTTAGATGGGATGTAAACGAAATTTTTTTGCAACAGGAAATTCCAGGCCAGCGATACTACCAGCGACACGCTCAAGCGGGCGAATGCGAAAATTCCGTCGGCTCTGAATCCGATATTATGCAGCCATTCCCAGTGTTGCAGCATGTGGTTGAAGGCTGTTGTGCCTGCCAGGTTGAGCACGAAACTCCCGCCCCATATCAACAGGTATTTGATGGCTACGGCTTTTACCGGGCAGTTTTCGGCGCGGAACGTGAATTTGTAGTTTATGCAGCAGTTGACAACGCCCCCTATCACAAGCCCGATGGCGGTGGCGAGAAACGATCTGAGGGGGTCTTTGCCCATGCCTATGAATACCCATGCGTAGAACACGAAGCAGACGCCCATATCGGTCCACGACGCAATCTGCGACGATACCGACGAGCGCAGGAAAGTGAAAATGCCTTTCCCGTGCATGAATTTGTCGGCGGCCCGTCGCATGGTTGAAGCGTGGGCGCTTTTGCTGTCGGCCTGGGTGTCGTTGTGTTGCGGGTCGTTGTTCATTTCGGCTATTTGTTCCGGCTGGGTTCTTTCCGTTCCTTTATGGCGGCGATTGCAGCTTTAGCGATGTTTGAGGCCGCTTCCGCGCGGCATGATGAGAAACTGGGCCAGTCGTTGAAATCTATAATCGACAGGGTGCCGTCGTCGGCCATTATGCATTCCCCTCCATAGACAACCAGGTTCAACTCCCTGGCGGCTCTCCGGCAGATGGCTTTCAGCTGTTCGTCGGTGTGCTGGTGCTCTTCTTTGCCCGATTTGGCATCTTCCGGTTCGAAAGGGAAGAACCAATGGAAAAAATTGGTGCCGGCGACACCGTAGAATTTCACCAGTTTGCCTGGGAGATGCCTTGATATGACCGCACGTTTGAATCCTCTCAGGAAATATTCCTGAAGCACATCCTGGGCTTCATGCGGGGAGCGGACATAGCTGACATCTTCGGCATGCTGGGTGTGGAAATCGCCTCGCTTGATCCAGCACTGCTGCATACCCAGCCTTATTAGGCGTTGTTTAACCACTTCGTCTGTGTCGACAATTATGCTTTCAGGGTATGGTATATTGCTTCCGAGCAATATACGGGCCTGCCGCTCGCGGATGCAGTTCTCGATGCCATAGCCCGAATTGATGACCAGCGTTCCTTCATCTTCGAGCCGTTGCAGCAGCTCGGTGGAGCGCTGTTCGCGGCACATGTTTATGACAACCGGTTCGCTGACGTTGCCTGTGCAGAACTGCTCTTCGCTGTAGATGTTGACCTCGCAACCGCGTTTGCGCAGCTGCTCGGCCACGGTGTTCATAATCGTGGCGTCATTGCCTATGTGGTTGGGGGAGAATGCCCCGGCTCGCATTATAGCGGCAATTTTCGTAGTGGCCATGGCTAAAAAGGGGTTCTGCTTTGTTTCCCGGGGTGCAAAGTTAGCGAAAATTTGCTAAAAGAATGTAGCCATGCGGGGAAAAAGACACTCAGCGTGCTGAAAACGACAGTAATGCACGGCAGAGCGGAGCGTCGCCGTGGGCGAGTTCGGCTCTGACAACTCCGTTGTCGAGATGCTGGAGCCTTACTTCCACCTCTTCGTCGTAGTATGCCTCGCGCATATAGGCGATCTCGAAGCGTGTCAGCCGGAATTCATCATGGAAAGACAGGCTCCATTGGTTGAGCAGCAGTTCGATGTAACGGGAAGAGTTGACATGTCTGTTGACATCTATGTCGCAATAGGTGAACCGGTAAGGGTGGGCGGCATATCCTGTTACCGGTCGCGGTCGCGATGGCTTGTCGACCGGGCAGACCTTGTCGGCCGGAATCAGGTCTGCTACCCATTCCATGTGTGAAATGTCGGCGCCCTGGCGGGTGTCGGTGTTGAGCACCGCCCATACGGTGCGTGCATAGCCGATAGGTGTACCTTGGGTATCAAGTATTTCGAAATCCCTTTCAGAAAATAGCCGGTTTATCGAACTGATCCATGTGCGTATGGTATAATGGTCGTTGACTGAGGGATAGAGGCTCATCTCAACGGCTACGCGCGAGAGAACCCAGGTTTCATGGCGTCCTACCAAAGTGTTATATCCTATTCCTATGGCATTGGCGTGGAGGGTGGCCACCTCTATAAGCCGGTTTATCAGAAGGGTGATTGGCATACGTCCCTGTGGGTTGCATTCCGCGGGGGTAAGGAAATATCGGTTCTCAAACAGTTTGTCAGTAGGGTTTCCCATTAATAACTCGGTAATAGAGTGGTGGAATATGGCTGCATAAATGCCGTATATGCAAGCGGGCTTTCTCATGGCAAAGTTACGAAAAAATACGGTTGTTCAAAGCATTCCGGGTTGTTGGAGGCCTGTCGGAATCATGTGTATGGCGGTGCGGTGGATTTAGGCCTGGAAAAATTTGTTTTATTTCACGGAAAATTGAAAAATGTGCTATCTTTGTTGAAAAAAATGGCGTGAGACGCCTTGAGTTGTTAAATATTCGTGATTTATGCAATTGCATATTCTGAAACCTGCTTCTGCAAAACATGAGGAAGTATTTGACACGGTTTTTTAATTTGTCTCAATGAAGTGCTAAAAATATAGCTAATTTGATTTGTGGAATTTTCAAGGAGATTTCAATAGAGTTTCGTTAAAATACACATTTACGTCTACTTGCATATGAAAAAACTTTACGTATCAATTCTTGTCGCTACGGCGGCTTTGGCCGGTTTCCAGGCTTTGGCTGATGCGCTTGATCTGCAGAGCCGTGCGCAGTTGCGCCGCCATCAGCTTGAACAGCGTGTGGCCCAGTTGCCGGGGCGCCTGGCAGCTTTAAGGAACACGGCCGGTGTGGAAAACGCTTCCCGGCAGACTACGTTGGCTTTTGCAACATTAGCCGATGGCGCCACGATTGCCGATTTGGAGGCAGAGGGAATTAATGTTCTGATTGTCAAAGGCGACATCGCCATCGTAGAGGTAGCCTATGCAGATGTGGAGCGTGTGGCCAAAAGCCCTGCATTGCGCACTTTGCAGCTGTCGCGCCAGGTTAAACCGGCTATGGATCTTGCCCGTCAGTCGTCGGGAGTCGACCAGATTCTTGATGGGGGTGCTGATTTGCCAAGGGCATATACCGGCAAAGGGGTAGTGGCCGCGATTTTTGACCAGGGGGTTGATCCCAACCACATCAACTTTTTTGATGCCGATAAAAACAACCGTATAGATTACCTGGCATACCAGACTTATAATGCAACCGGCACAGGGATAGCCCAGAATTTCTATGGCCCTGGAGTGAAAGATGCCCCTCCTGTTTCGGATTTTGTAACCGATAATGACAATGCATATCATGGCACCCACACTCTCGGCATACTGGCTGGAAGCTACCGGGGAGAGATGGCATTGCCGCAGGGCACTGATGCATCCGGGAAACCGGTTCTTGAAAATAAACCTAACCCATATTATGGTGTGGCGCAGGATGCCACCTTGGCGGTCACATGTGGAGAACTGGCTGATGCATTCATTGGCCTTGGGCTTGCTCATATGGATGGTTATGCCCACGACTATCTCCATGCGCCAACCGTCTATAGTCTCTCTTTAGGCAGCACCGTAGGGCCCCATGACCCGAACTCCACTATGCCAAGATTCCTCGACATGCTGGCGCAGGAGAGCATCGTGGTGCTGTCTGCAGGTAATGAGGGTGATTTGAAGATAGCTCTGAAAAAGACTTTGACAGAAGCCGACACCCAGGTGAAGTCGATGGTTTTCCCGTATGTGTATAATTATGACCCGTCCAAGCCGGATGCCGAGCTTAACAACACAATCCGTTACGGGCAGATTGCCGTTTATTCAGATGATGCGACCCCTTTTGAGGTGCAGGCTGTAATCTATAGCAAATCGCGTGGACGTGTGGCAAAACGTCTGCCTAAGGTCGGTGATAATATCGGTACGTATTATTGCAGCGATGCCTCCTGGCAGCAGGATGCGAGCGATGTGGTCGGTGACGCTACATTTAAGAAGGCTTTTATAGGATATGTAGGTGTCGGTGGCACTGTCGACAAAGACACAGGCCGATACTATGGCATGATTGATTATTATGTGACCGATACGGAAACCAACCGTGAAGACGGCAACTACATACTCGGTTTTGAAATCACCGGAAAACCTGGCCAACGCATAGAATGCTACTGCGACGGCCTGACAACATGGATTGACAGTTGTGGCCTTGAGGGGTATGACGACGGTTCGACAAACGGGTCTATTTCCGACATGGCCGTAGGGCATGATGTCATTACAGTAGGTTCATATAACACCCGTCGGGATTTCAACACGCTCGACGGAGCCACTCCGGGATATCTCGGCGACGGTTTCGCACCTGGCTACATAAGCGGGTTCTCTTCTTATGGCACTTTGGCTGACGGCAGAAACCTTCCGACTGTCTGCGGCCCAGGAGCGGCCGTGATATCTTCGATAAGCAATCCCTATCTTAAAACCGCCACTGCCGGCATGAGCCAGGCTGAAGCGCAATACACCATCGACTATATGTGCAATGCCAAGGCCACGGTCGATGGCAAGACATATTATTGGAAACAGGAGGTGGGAACATCGATGTCGACACCTTTCGTTGCCGGGAGCATTGCCCTCTGGCTCGAAGCAGACCCGACACTGGGCACCGATGATGTGAAGGATATTATAAAAAAGACCTCTGTTGTTGATGAGCAGGTGCTTGCCGGAGACCCTGTGCAATGGGGTGCCGGGAAATTCAACGCCCTTGCGGGGTTGAAAGAGGTGATTCGCCGGGCCGGAGCCGGGGTTGAGGGTGTTAAAATCGAGAGCTCCAATGACCGTCTGATAACCAGGTGGCTTGGTGGCGACATTTTGAATCTGTTTCTTGGTGATTCCGTGCAGCTCGAAGTGGCAGTTTATCGTCTCGACGGCTCGCTTGCCCTGCACACTAAAGCTGACGGGGATGAGGCTACACTCGACACCGGCTCTCTTTCTCCGGGCATCTATGTGCTCGATGTCAATGGGCATTCACAGAAAATTGTGGTAAAATAAACTATTGTTGAGAATTAATTTTGTTGACTAACTTCTTCTAAAGAATATAGATATGAACCATCATTTCAGAACCATTGCGGCATCCGTGATTACGGCGGTATGTTGCATGGGAGTTTCCCAGGCAGCATACGCCTCAGAGGAGGAAACCCCCATAATAACCTTCAAAACCAATATCTATGAGCTTAATGGCGATGCAAATCATTTTGGCATAACACTCGGCGCTACGGAGAATACTTTTCTCGACATCGACATGGGATTCGGCACGGAAGAACATGAGGTGGGTGTGGCGGTGTTCAATCCGGAAACCCAGGCTATCGAAGCAACATATATCGGCTGCCGTGTCAGCAAAGAGGGGATTGTAAGAATCTATGGCGACGCTTCAAAAATCGATTATATAGACGCTGCAGGTTGCTATATCGACTGGATTGATATGGATGCCTGCGTCAACCTGTCAATTCTAAACCTTTCGCATAATGAACTGAAACGGCTCGACCTCACCCCGTTCTCACAGCTCCAGGCGCTGTATCTTTCAGATAACACATTTTCGGCTGCAACCCCTCTGAAAGTAGGGGGAAACAAGCCTGGACTGATGATTATGGAGCTTGACATAATCGATTATCTTGATCCGTCATTCAATTTGAGCGACTATCCCGCGCTGGTGTCGTTTGACGGCTACCACAATCTTGGACTGAAAAATGCCGACCCATCAGGCTGCCCTGACCTGGCTTCGCTTTCGTTGGAAATGGCTCCGGTCAGCTCGCTTGATGTCAGCAAAAACCCCAAACTTATCCATCTTAATATTTCCGAGACAAACATCCGTAACATTGACCTCAGCAAAAACACCGAATTGCAGCGCCTGTTTGCCGAGCATGTGTCCGGGTCAATCAATACCGATGTCTATCTCCACGATATAGATATAAGCAACAATACAAAGATTGTTGATCTTGTGCTTGGCGGCAACCATCTTAAGAGCATTGATCTGTCGAAACTTTCCAATCTCCAGCGTCTGGCGTTGAATAAGAATGAACTGACGAGCATAAATCTCGACGGGAATCCGATGCTGATGTCGGTGAATCTGGCAAACAACGACCTTGATTTTTCCACTTTGCCGTTGCCTGAGAACACATGGACGGAATACTATTACTACCGCGAACCTATGGCATGTGCCCGTAGCTATGCCGTGGGTGCTCCGATTGATTTCGCCGCACGTGTTCTACGCGCAGGCACAGAGACTTCGGTCAGGGTATGGAGCAACCCCTATGAGGCTGAACCGCAACTGGTTGATGAGGATTACTATAGCTATGCCGATGGAAAGGTGACTTTCAATGCGGCTCAGCCTGACTCGGTATACATCGAATTCATCAACTCCGGTTTCCCGGAATACACCATATCCACAGCCCAGTTCATGGTAAAAGATGCTGAGGATATGGGCAAGCCGACGCAGTTGCTGTCGTTTGTTCCGGCGGCTTCCATGGCTGGAAAGACAATTACAATGAAAGTGGGTCTTGACAATGCTTCGGCTGAAGCTCCACAGATGTTCTATGTGGATATGGGTGAGGGACTGACACCGTTCACTGCCACTACTATCACATGCCCCGGTCAAGCCAATGTAAGCATATCTTTGCCGCAGACCGCTCCCGGCTCTGTTGCGCTTTATATTCCTGAAGGTTCTTCGCTAACGGCCTTTGAAATCAAAGATGCCGTTCTTGCCTCAATTGATCTGTCAGCAGCCACCGAATTGCGTTGGCTGACAGTGAGCGGTTGTGGTCTCGAAAACATCGACATGGCCTATAACCGTTGCCTACAGTCGGTTGACATTAGCGGCAATAAACTGACATCGTTGGATCTTAAAGGCATCTACGGTGATTACGAAAAGAATGTGCTGGTGGATATAAACGCAAGCAATAACGCATTGGAGGAGTTTAACCTGCCAACCTCCACGCATATCAGCAAGCTGAATCTCTCCGGGAATAAATTCACTACATTCTCGTTGAAAGATTACGATGGTTTGACACGTCTCGACCTCAGCAACAACCTTCTTGCAGATGAATTGAATCTGTCGTATCTGTCGAATGCGGTTGAAATAAACCTCAGCGGCAATGCGTTGAAGTCTCTGGTGGTCGTCGATATGCCTCATCTGGAGATTTTCAATGTTACGGATAATAATCTTACGATTCAGACTCTGCCGTTGCCCTCATCGTTGTCTGGCACAGACTATATCTATGCTCCGCAGAAACCAATTGTTATCGTTGATAAAGCCCCTGCGGTGAATCTTTCGGCGCAGAATGTTGTTGTTGACGGTGTCGGCACCACATTCACATGGAAGAAGTCTGATGGCACGGCGTTGGTTGAAGGTGTGGATATGGAATGCGTTAACGGTGGTACACGGTTCCTCAAAGAAGACCTCGGAACGGTCTATTGCGAGATGACTAATCCTGCGTTTCCTGAATTTAAAGGGGCGGATGTGCAGAAAACCACTGAAACCATGGTTGTTGGGAAACCATCCGTGGTGGTGGCTTCGTTCACGACAACAGAAAATTCCATGAATGCATCGGTTACCTTGACGGGTTCTAAAGTGACAGCTCTTTATATAGACTGGCGTGGTGACGGAACGGAATATATCCAGTATCCCATGCAATCTGAGACCTATACCGTCTACGATGGCCAGGCAACCTATGCCGGTGCGGATGTTAAAGTCTACACCTACGGTGAAGTCAGCGACGTCAGGGTGTTTTCGATAGATAATGCGAAAATGTCGCAGTTTGACGCATCGCCTATGACCAACCTTGTGGCACTGACTGTTACAGGCGCAGGCCTTGACGACAGCCATATCAAAATGCCAGCTTCTGAAAATCTCTCGGAAATTAATCTCTCCGATAATGCCTTGTCGGAAAAACGGTTTGATGAATATGGAAACCTGGCACATCTTATTCTGGCCGGCAACGGTTATGAATCTTTCGATGCATCAGTCTATCCCAATCTGCAGACACTGATGCTCGGGCGCAACAACCTTTCTTCAGTCAAATTCGGCAATCCAATGCTTTGGGGGCTTAGCCTTGAGATGAATGCCCTTGAAACACTGTCGCTTGAAGGTGCTCCGTCGCTTGAGCAGGTGTTGGCTCATGGCAACAAACTGTCTTCGATAAACCTTGCCGAAAACCGCAAACGCCTGCAGGCTCTCAATCTCGAACAGAACAATTTCACATTTGCCACCCTGCCGCGTCTTGCCGACCTTCGTGTGGGCGCGTTCTACAGATATGGCGGCCAGCAGCCTGTAGAAGTGGAATGTGTGAACGGTGAAATCGACCTCTCGGCACAAGCTTCCGTTTCTGATATTCCCACTGAATTCAGATGGTATCTGGGTCAACCCGAGCAGGATCCTGATACCGGTGAGCTTTCAGGTGAGGAACTCTGGGGCGGCTGGCCTGATCCCGAGTATACTGTCAGCAACGGTGTGGTGAAATTCTTCTCCACTTTCGATGGTGAGAAAGTTGTAGGTGTTATGACAAACCCGATGCTTCCGCTGTTGGAACTTATGACAGTGCCCATCGGGGTAGATAAGGCCGCCGGTGTGGAAAATGTCTCGGCCGACAATAACACAGATTTGCTGGTCGATGTCTACACCGTTTCCGGAGTGAAGGTGCGCTCGCAGGTCGATGCCTCTGAAGCTACCCGTGGCCTAACCCCCGGATTCTATATCGTCGGCACTGAAAAGGTGCTCGTGAAATAGTTTCCCGCATATTTTAGTTGAACAACTTATCCCCCAGATTTATGGACGGAAGGCGGCATGTCGGATTTTGATATGCCGCCTTTCTTTTTTAGTTACCAGAGCTTAAAATGCCTGGCGGGGATATGGATTATAATGATAAATGTGTAATTTTGCGGGTTCTTTATCAGATGCGGTCTTATGCCGTGCCATAGGTCAATCATGTCAGAAGAAAAGCAAGGTCGTCCGTTTTTTGTAATCGCATTGGCAGTGGGAATGCTCGGTATTCTCTCTCTTCTGCCATGGGGAAAACTGACTGACGGCTTTTTCAAGGATTTTAATTTGTTGGAAGATGTAATGCCGTCGAGACCAGACAAGAATAGGATTGGAAACGAGCTTGTCGACCCCGATCTCGAATCGGCATTGTCAGAGATGTCTCAGACCGTTTCGGATGATATGGCCGGAGCATCCGGCTCTGTGGCTGATGCGGCGGGTGGCATGGATGTGGCTGTTGAAAGCCCTGTGTCAGAGGGAGCTGTTATTATTGAAGATTATACTAGTGCGCGTAGGGGGCTTAGCCGGTTCGCTCAGGCGTTGGATGCGGGAAATTCAATTGTAAGGGTTGCTTTGGTCGGCGACAGTTATATCGAGGGTGATGTGCTTTGCCAGAATCTCCGGGAAGGGCTACAGGCTGTTTATGGTGGACGTGGAGTCGGATTCATGGCACTGCATTCCGACATTCCGGGATTCCGGCAGTCGGTCATCCAGTCTGACAAAGGATGGAAACTCCACGATCTGCGGAAGGATAAGGGGCATTTAGGTTGTTGGCTCGCCGGGGTTTATGCAACCGGTGAGACTGGAGCGAAAGCGTCGTTCAAAGGGGTGTCCCGTTTTGACCATGCATCTTCATGGAATAGGGGAACGTTGTTATATGTGGCTGCGGATGACGGGGTTGTTACTTTAGATGCCGGAACCGGGCCGATCGAGTATCGCGTAACCCGGTCTGACAGTGTGCAGGCGATTGTGGTTGAAGGGGAAATGAAACAACTGAAGATAGAGAACCGGTCGGTCAACGGCTTCGACGCACTCGGTCTGTGGCTTGATGGAGGATCGGGTGTGTCGGTCGACTGCATGTCGCTCAGGGGCAATTCCGGCGCGGCACTGCGCAGGCTCGATGCCGGTCTTGTCGGGCAGATGCGCCGTTGGATTGATTATGACCTGATTATTGTTGAATACGGACTGAATGCCGTTTCATCCCAGCAGTCTGACTATTCAGCCTATGGCAAATTGATGGAGCAGGTTATAGGCGGCATCATGGCTCTGTATCCCGGAGCTGATATATTGGTGATGGGGATAGGCGACCGTGGTCAGAAACAGGGCAGTGAGGTTCATTCTCTGCCTACGGTCGATAATATGGTTGCTACGCAGCGGGAAATGGCCCGTAGGCTTGGGGTTCTGTTCTGGGACACGCGAATGGCGATGGGTGGGGCAGATGCAGTGGTTGACTGGCGCAAACGCGGATTGGTCAATGCAGATTATATCCACCTCAACCATAAGGGCGGCGCGGAATTGGCGGGATATCTCGTTGATGCCATAGTAAAGGCAGCGCCGCTTGGCAGCCGGCATGATTGATTAACGGAAAAATAGAAACATTAAGATGATAAAGAAATGGTTGTGGATAACCGGCCTTGCGGCAGCCGCGTTTGTGACAGTCGATGCCCAGCTGCCGCAAAACCGTGGTGGTCTGTATGCCGAGATTGCCACAGATTCGGTTGCGGTGGCCGATTGCGGTAAACAGCTTCAGGCTGATTCATTGCAGTCCGACATAAGGATAAACCCTGAAATCGAGAACCCGGAGGCCACCGGATTAAAAGACCGGGTGGACTATTCGGCATATCCGTGGCTCGACATGCGGAATAACCGGATTGATTTCAACGGGGCTGACTGGTCGGCTGTAAGAAAGGCTTTTGCAGGTTGCGACAGTGGCCGTGTGACGGTAGTACATTTGGGAGATTCCCATATCCAGGCTGATGGCGCAACAGAAGTGACGCGCCGCAATCTGCAAGCCCGCTATGGCAACGGTGGCCGTGGATTCGTCGCCCCGTTGAAGATTGCTGGTACCAACGAGCCACTCAACTACATTCTGACATCTTCATCGCAATGGAACAGCGCTGTGCTGCTGAGAACACCATGGGCTGTTGATATGCAGTTCTCGGGTGTGTCGATTTCCCCTGAAAGCGAGAAATTCGACCTGACGGTCAATACCTCTACCCGCCGCAGCCAGGCAGATCCGTTCCGGGTTATCAGGGTTTTCTATGGGGGTGCGCAGGTGTCGGTCGACAGCGTGTCGTCGGCAGGAATACCGTTGGCATTCGATACCGAGGCGGATGATGGAGTGGTATTGGTGGCGCTGGCTGAAGATGTGCCGGAACTCACATTGTATATGAGCGCGAAGGGGACTACGTTCATTGCCGGGCTTGAATTGCTGAAAGCCTCTCCTGGTCTGGTTTATACAGCCATTGGTAATAATGGAGCGTGCTTTTCGAGCTATGCCGGTCTCGGCATCATAGGTAGCCGGGTTGCCCGGATGCGTCCGGCATTGGTGGTGCTGTCGATGGGTACCAATGAGGCTTTCAGCACAATGCTGCCAAAGAGGTTCCGTGAAACTGTCGGTATGCTGGTCGATGAGATAAAGGCGGCGAATCCGCAAGCGGCTATTCTGATTGTCACTCCCCAGGAATGCCATAAGCGAATCGCTGCCCGCAGGCGTAAAGGCCGCCGGCGCAGCGGTCGTTTCACGGTCAACCAAAAGGTGAGGACTATGCGCGATGAGTTGCTGGCTTTCTGCCGCGACGAGCATGTTGCGGTCTATGACTACTATTCAGTGGCAGGTGGTGATGGGTCGGCACAGCGCTGGATTGATGCCGGCCTGTTCGGGCGCGACCGCATTCATCTTAACTGGGACGGCTATGCTTTGATGGGTCAATTGCTTGCCGATGCGGTTGAAGAAGCTGTGGCTTCGGGTGTGTCAACGGAAAAATAACTGGTGTGATGGCAGAGATGTTTGGCGTTGATCCGGAACTGTTGCGCAGCGTATTGGCCTTTGACAAGGCAAACCCGCTGCTGTTCAATACGGGGCTTTTCATGTTGCTGTTTGCCGCGTTCATCGGCTTATACAAGCTGGTGGAGCGCTGTAGGATTGCGAAAATGCTGTTGGTGATTCTGTTCTCGCTTTATTTTTATTATAAATCGAGTGCGGGATATTGTTTCATTCTTCTTGGCGTTTGCGTGGCTGATTTTGTGGTGGGTCTGCTGCTGGGCATGTCAGAGCGACGCTGGATTCGCCGTTTCTGGGTGTTCGTCAATGTGCTGGTTAATGTCGGTATGCTGGTATGGTTCAAATATTTCAATCTGCTCTATGAAACCTTCGCCAATATCACTTCAACCGCTTTCGATCCGCTCGACATTGTGCTTCCGGCGGGGATATCGTTTTTCTCTTTCCGCTCAATCAGCTATATAGTCGACATCTACCGCCGCGAAATGGAGCCTTGCCGCAATTTTCTCGACTATACGTTTTATCTGACATTCTTTCCTCCCCTCCTTGCCGGGCCGGTGGTGCGGGCAAAGGATATGCTTCCACAGGTTGCCGGGAATCCAGTGGCTACGCGGGCTATGAGCGGCGAGGGATTGTTCCTGATTATCATGGGACTGGTTAAGAAGGTTGTCGTGGCAGATTACTTGTCGGGCAATTTCGTTGACCGCATATTTGACAATCCGTCGCTATATTCAGGCTTTGAGAATCTGATGGGCGCTTACGGTTTCACCATACAGCTTTATTGCGATTTCTCGGGTTATAGCGACATGGCTATCGGTCTGGCTCTGCTGATGGGCTACAGGTTTAAAGACAATTTCAATGCCCCTTTGAAGTCTCAAAGTCCGACGGAATTCTGGCGCCGCTGGCACATATCCCTGTCAACATGGCTGCGCGATTACATCTATATCCCCCTTGGAGGTAACCGTAAGGGGACTGCCAGGGCTTATGGAAACCAGATAACCACCATGCTTATCGGAGGACTGTGGCACGGAGCGTCGTGGATGTATCTTCTGTGGGGCGGTTACCATGGAGTGCTGCTGGCTCTTCATAAATTCGTCAGAAGATGGTGGCACGCCCCCCGCTGGCTGATTAAAAGCGGCATAGCTCCGGTGTTTAACGTGTTTCTCACGTTGAATCTCATGGTTTTGGGATTCATGTTTTTCCGCGCCCGGTCGATGGAGCATCTTAGTGCCATGATAAGGCAGATTGTAACGGATTTTAATCCCGGCATCATTCCGGCCTTCTGGGAGGGCTATATGGTGATAACGCTTCTGATTTTAGTCGCCTATCTTCTTCATTTCCTGCCCAATTCGCTCACCGTGTATGCCAAGAGGGGCTACACCGCCCTGCCATCGTTTGTTCAGGCGCTCGTTCTCGCCATTGTTCTGTTCATTGTCATACAGACCCGCCAGTCGGATCTTGTTCCATTTGTCTATCTCCAGTATTAGGGATAGAGTGGCATCCGGCTGCCGCATTAGTGGTTATTAAACATCCTACGAGTGCAGATTTCCTGGCGGTCAGGATATGCCAAGGGGTCTGTGGCTTTATGGCCACAGACCCCTTGGCATATTATGGGAGGATGGATTGGTTATAGCTTGGCGTCGATAAGTTTGATTTTCTCTTCTATGGCTGCGAGGTCGTCTTTAATCCGCTGGATGCGGCGCTCCATTTCGCGCACCATCGAATCGCCTGATTTGCTTTTCGAGGTAAGGAATCCTAAGTTGTTCTCATAGGTCTTAAGCTCGTTGCGCTTGATTTCAAATGCCCGCATTATGCGCTCGCGTTCACGGTAGAGTTTGTTCCCGTCAGACCCCATCTCGTTTATCACATCTTCAAAACGGCTCATTGATCCGCGGGAGTCGCGGCTACGGTCGTAGAATGCGTCGCAGACTGCGCGGTATTCTTCATAGACTTTGTCTTTTTCGCGGAAAGGCACATGGCCTATTTCCTGCCATTTGGCCTGGAGTTCTTTCACTTTCGGCATAGCCTCTGAGCGGGGGGTGTCGGCGGGGATTGCTTTCAGTTCTGCGATTATGTCGCGTTTTGCCTTGAGGTTGGCCTGTTCTTCCGTGCGGCTTTCGCTCTGGTTTTTCTTGCGGTTTTCAAAGAACTTGTCGCAGGCTTGCTGGAAACGGTGCCACACATTGTCTGAGTGCTTTTTGGGCACAGAGCCGATTGTTTTCCACTCTTTCTGCAGCGCAACGAGTATGTCGGCTGTTTTGCGCCAGTCTGTTGAATCCTGCAGGGCTTCGGCTTTCTCGCAAAGTGCTATTTTTTTCGTGAGGTTGGCAGATAGCTCGTCTTTTACCTTTTTGTAATAGTCTCCCTTGGCGGCGAAGAATTTATCGCATAGGCTGCGGAAGCGGGCAAACAGAGCGTTGTTGGCTTTGCGCGAGGCAAAACCGAGCTTTTTCCATTCGTCCTGGGCGGCAAGGATGGTTTTGGTCATCTCCTCCCATGCATTGAAGCTGTTGAGTGTTGAGAAATCGAGTGCTTCGACCCGCTCGCATATGGCGGTCTTGGCTGCTTCGTTTTCGGCCTCTTTGGCTTTGCGCTCCTCGAAGAATGCCTGGTATTTCTTGTTTACAACAGCAGAGGCGTCTTTGAAACGCGCCCAAATTTCTTCGCGGATTTCCTTGGCCACAGGGCCTGCCTGGCGCCATTCATCGTGGAGGTTTTGCAAGCGTTTGAATGCCAGGATTATGTCTTCTTCGGCATTGAGCTTCTCAGCTTCCTCACAGAGCATCGTCTTGAGTTCGAGATTTTTCTTGAAGTCATAATCGCGGAGGTCTTTGTTGACCTTCAGTTGGTCGTAGAATTGCTCCACGGCCTGTTGGTAGGCTTTCCACTGGTCGGTGGCTTCGGTTGCGGGCACTTCGCCAATCAGTTTGAACTCAGCTTGTATCTCTTTCACACGGGGGAATGCGCGGTTCACATTGTCGGTGTCGGCTGAAATGGTTGCCAGTTCCTCAATCAGGGCTTTGCGGCGCTCGAAGTTTTGCTGTTTTTCCGCCTCCTGGGCTGCTGTCAAGGCCGCTTTGCGGTCTTTGATGGTGTTCATCAGTTCCTTGAACCGCTCTTCGGCTTCGTTGACAGAAGGGATGAAAGCAGTTTCTTCGTTGCCTTGGGCCACGAAATCAGCAAATTCCTTCTCAACTTCGGTTTTCCGGAAAGCATAGAACTGCTGTTTGAGCCTCGCAATCTCTTCGCGTGAGATGTCTGCATCTTCGTCGGTAGTCAGACGTGTGAGGATTTCAAGCACTTCCTCTTTCGATGATGCCAGCGGGATTTTATGCGGTTCTTCTGCGGCGGCCTCCTGTTGTGGTGCTTCGTCGTGCATTGCTGCTTCTGAAGCCGGTTCAGAAGCGGGCTGGTTGCATTGGTCGTTTTCTGTGGCAATAGTTTCAGGTTGTGCAACAGATGTTTCTTCCGGAGCAGCGGCAACTGCTGCGGTTTCGGGATTAAGGGCTTCGTCTTTCGGGGTCTGAGCGGCTCCGGTTGACTGTTCACGCATTTCCATACGATAATTAGAGTGTTACGGTTTGTGTGGAGCATGAAGGTCGTCGGCAAATAATCCGCGTATGATTGCAGCTTCACCAGTCCGGCCTCCGTCATTCTTGCAAACAATGCCTGGCGGCCCGGTTGCTCAGGCCGACATGCTTATATATGAGGCAAATATATAACATTAATTCAAATCAACCAAAAATGGCACACGTTTTTTACTAAAATCATATTTCAAGGGGTTAAAATTGCCTGCCGGTCTACAAATTTTGCTATATTTGCATCAAAGAATAGGCTTTGCCAACGCGAACCGGCCATTCGGCCGACAAGCGCTGTTTTTTATTTAGTCGGATATACTCAGTATATTTGCAAGGTTTTGAAAAGTATATGGGTCACATATGAGGCCTATATGATTTGAAAGTTTCAATATTATCGATATGGCAGAACAGCATCGGATGGATAACGGTAGTGGATGGCCCGGGGCTTCGAGACCCGGCATGCCTCCGCAGTCAGGTATGGGGCGTATGCAAGGGGCTCCGGGCAATAGGCCGCCCGCTCCTCCCTATGGCGCCGGCTTTGTCAGACCGGAGCAGCCTCGTTATGACGAAATGCGGATGCATCCTTTGCAGCAGCCCCAGCAGGGCAACGGAATCGGCACAGCCGGATTTGTGCTTTCTATAGTGGGGGTGTGTTTCGGATTTGTGCCCTTTGTGGGTGTCGTCTGTTGGATTTTGGCCATAGTTTTTTCTGCAATCGGCCTTGGAAGGCGTCCGCGCGGACTGGCCATCGCCGGATTGGTAATATCAGTTGCATTGCCGTTGATATTGATTGCGGTCTTTGTCGGCATTTTTGCAATCGCTTCTGTGGGTGATCTTCAGAGGGAGTTATGGTCGTTGTGAACACATAATGGCTCATCGCGGTTAACAAATTGCATATGGGGGCTTTTATGACATTTAACGATTAATAATTAAGGACTGATTTGATATGAAGAAGTTTTTCAGCGAATTTAAGGAGTTTGCCATGCGTGGCAACGTGGTTGACATGGCTGTCGGTGTGATTATCGGTGCCGCTTTCGGCAAAATCGTCAGCTCTCTGGTCAACGATATCATAATGCCTCTTATCGGAGTGGTGACCGGTGGCATGAATTTTACCGACTATAAGTTGGTGGTGCAGAAAGCCGTTATGGATGGTCAGGAAATCATCAAACCGGAAGTGACCATGAATTGGGGCGCATGGGTGCAGACTGTTGTCGACTTCCTTATTGTGGCATTCTGCATCTTCGTAATGATTAAGTTCATCAACAATCTCAGGAAAAAGGCTGAACGGCAGAAGGAAGCCGAAGCTGAACCGGCGCCAGCGGCTCCCGAACCCACAAAAGAGGAGCAGTTGCTTGCCGAGATACGCGACCTTCTGAAAGAGCAACAGAAAAAATAGCCGTTGCCGGAATCATAAAAAATATTGTTGATGATGCCGGAAACTGAGATGGTCATATGCTGCCGTTGTTTCTCATAGGATTCATGGGTACGGGCAAGAGCACCCTCGGTCGTGCGCTTGCGGCTGATGGCTTTGCCCCGTATATTGACCTTGACGATTATATCGAGGAGCATGAATCTATGAGCATCAACGGGATTTTTGCCTCGGCAGGGGAGGCCGGTTTCCGGGAGATTGAGGCTCGGGCACTTCGCCGGGTGGCCGTGTCTGACAATGTTATAGTAGGTTGTGGTGGAGGCACACCATGTTACAGTGGCAATATGGAGTGGATGAACCGGCGCGGCATCACAGTCTGTCTGCGAGCCTCGCATGAAGTGCTTCTGCGCCGGCTCTCCCAGGCTCAACAACAGCGCCCTTTGCTCCGAGGCATGACACGGGAGCAATTGTCGGAATATATACGCATCAAACAGCTTGAGCGTGAGCCATATTATGGGAAAGCCCGGATTTCTTTCCCTTCAGACAGGCTCGAAATAGTGGAAGAGATAGCTGACAGTTGCCGCGATTTTAAGGAATCTGTAGGCGGCCTGTATCTTCCTGAGTATGATTAAATAGCCCTCCCATACCTATGATACCAGTAGAACCGATTGACATACCTGTTCCACAAGAAGCTCCCGTTGAAACAGTGACGCCGCGCAAACGTGCTGTGATAGGGCTTCCCAAATGCGATAACCCGGCGGAGAAACGTTTCCCCCTTACTCCTGAGGCGGTGGGTGTCTTGACACGCAACGGGTTCGTAGTCAGTATGCAGCAAGGCGCTGCCGACAGCATACATTATGGCGATAACGCCTATGTTAAAGCCGGAGCCCGTATCGTCACCAGGCGGGTTGCTCTACAGGCCGATATAGTGATCCATCTTGCTCCGCTCGATGTTGTTGACCTCCGTCAGCTGCGCAGGGGGGCATTATTGCTGTCGTTGGCCAACTTCAACCGTAAGCAGGCGGTTGAGGTTGTCGATGAACTGGTGAAAAGACATATAATAAACATCGCGATAGATCTCATAAGCGATGAACATGGAAACCACCCCTTCGGCGACATACTTTCGGAAATCAATGGCCGGAGCGCCATGACTATCGCTGCCGCCATGCTGGCCGACCCCATAAATGGCAAAGGCATACTGCTTGGAGGTATCGCAGGTGTGATTCCGTGTGAGGTGACAGTGATAGGCTCTTGCCTTGCGGCCATGGCGGCCGCCCGTTCAGCCATGGGGTTGGGCGCTGTTGTGCGCCTGTTCGACGACGATGTATACCGGTTGCGCACAGCCCTGCGCCAGCTCGGAGGGGGGGTGATCGGTTCATCGGTTCATCCGCATGCTCTGGAAAACGCACTTCGCACAGCCGATGTCATAGTGGTTTCAGACCGCTCGAAATCATTGCCTGTAGAAGGGAAAATGGAATGTCTGTTGAAACGGCGTGTCCTTGTGTTTGACCTTTCTGTCACTCCAGGCATGGCTTTCCCGGCCATGAAGCAGGTGGATTTGGGAGAAATCGATGCAGCCATACCAGGCGCAATCAGTTCGTTTGCCTTATATAACAGCTCGGCAGCAGAGGCCGGTTACAGCCGCACATGTTTTGTAAATTCAGGAAGCGCCGTGCCGCGCACCACGGCCATGGCATTGAGCGATACATTCATAACTCTTTTGGGGCAGATTGCCGGATGTGAAGGCTCCGGGGCGATGCTTCCGCTGACTCCGGGGCTGCAGGAAGCTACACTGACATTCATGGGGAAAGTGGTCAACGAGAGGGTGGCTTCTGTTTCGGGAAAGCGTTTTACGGATATAAGGTTGCTGTTGTCGCTTAGTTGAAAACCTGTGATTTATTGTTGTCGGAAATGGGTAAAAGAAAATTTTATGTTGTATGGGTAGGCCGTGAGCCGGGCATCTATGAAGAGTGGAGCGACTGCCACGAACAGATTAACGGGTTTCCCGGTGCCCGCTACAAGGCATTCGATTCGCAGACTGCCGCTACAATCGCCTTTCGTGGCGACCCCGATGACCAGGTGTCAATAATCGAAGCCATAGCTGCCCATAGGGCGGAAATCGCCAAAGTGGAATCCCAGTCAAATCTGTTCGACATACCTGAGATAAACCTTGATGCTATAGCCGTTGACGGGGCGTGTTCCGGTGTGCCCGGGCCGATGGAATATCGTGGCGTGGATGTCAAGTCGGGGATAGAGCTTTTTCATGTCGGGCCACTCGACGACGGCACCAACAATGTGGCCGAATATCTCGCCTTGATTCATGCCCTCGCATATCTTTATCAGAAAGGCGACCGCACAACCCCTGTCTACAGTGATTCAAAAATAGCCCGGGGCTGGGTAAAAAACCATGGTCATCGGTCGAAGCTTGAAAGGACACCGCGCAACGGCCGCATTTTCGAACTGCTCGCCCGGGCGGACAACTGGATAAGAACACATCAGACTGAAAACCCGATATTGCGTTGGGACACCAAGGCCTGGGGGGAAATCCCTGCTGATTTCGGTCGAAAATGATATGTCTGTTGGATAAGAGCCGTTAAAAAACTATCTTTGCGGGAGACAATGAAATATTTGATTTTGATATTGATGGTTGCATGTGTGGCCTGTTCCGGAACGAAAAACAACGGGGCGGAAGCCGCTGCGCAGCAACCTGCCGGGCGGCCGGGTTTTAACGCCAAAGTTGAGGCCGATGCCGATTCGCTGTTTTCGTTTGTCGAGCAACAGGTGGCTCTTGGCCCGCGCACCCCGGGGACATATGCCCACACGACCTGTGGCAATATGATTGTTCGCTTGCTCAGGCACTATGGTGTTGATTCCGTGGTTGAGCAGCGCGTGCCTGTAACCACATTCGACCGCCGGAGGTTTACTGCCCGTAATATCATGGGATGTATAAATCCCGACGCTGACCGCCGGGTGTTGCTCGTTGCGCATTACGACACTCGCCCTTGGGCCGACAACGACCCCGACACGCAAGCCCATTCGATTCCTGTAATGGGGGCTAACGACGGAGCAAGCGGGGTGGCTGTGCTTTTGGAAACGGCACGGCTGCTTGGCCGCTATGTGCCGCAAGGACTTGGCATCGACCTGCTGTTTGTTGACATGGAAGATTCAGGTGAAAGCGGTGGAGCGGAAGATACCTGGTGCCTCGGCACGCAGCAATGGGTGAAATCAATGCCATATTCTCCGACAAATAAGCCCCGCTATGGAGTGCTGCTTGATATGGTAGGTGGGCGCGATGCCCGTTTCCACCGCGAATACTTTTCCGATGAGGGTGCGGCGCAGCATGTAGACCGCATTTGGGCTGTGGCAAGAGAATCAGGCTATGGCGACAGGTTTATAAACAGCCGAGGCGGTGCCGTGGTAGATGACCACCTGTTCATCACCCGCGCCGGCATTCCTTGTGTTGATATTATTGAGAGTGTAAATCCTCACACAGGTTCGTTCAACCCGACCTGGCATACAACCGCCGATGACCTCTCCAATATAGACAGGAACACCCTCAAGGCTGTTGCGCAGACGGTGCTGAATGCGGTTTTGCAATAACTGCTATTCCCCCGGTATTTACAGTGATTTAAAGATTTGACAATATATGACGATTAACGAGAAACAAGATGAAATAATCGCCGAGATGAGTGAACTCGACGACTGGATGGATCGGTATGCCTATATAATCGATCTCGGAAACTCGCTCCCTCCTATTGCAGAGGAATATAAAACGCCGCAAAACCTCATAGAGGGCTGTCAGAGCCGTGTGTGGCTCCATGCCGATATGAACGGCGACGGACGGGTGGAATTCACTGCCGATTCTGATGCAATCATCGTGAAGGGAATAATATCGATGCTTATAGAGGTGCTGTCGGGTCACGCGCCCAAGGAAATTCTTGATGCCGACCTGTACTTTATCGACCGTATCGGTCTGTCGGAACACCTTTCGCCAACCCGTTCCAACGGCCTGTTAGCCATGGTGAAACAAATAAAAATGTATGCGTTGGCGTATGAAGAAATAGCGAGTCGTAAGTCGTAAGTAATAAGCACTGAAGACTTATACACCGGGCACTGACTTATAGCTCAAAACTTTAAACTTTAAACTTGCGACTTCCCCCCTGAATCTACTAACCAATATCAATATCACATGTTTAAGAACCAACCTAAGGGGCTGATTCCTGCGGCCCTGAGTAACATGGGCGAGCGCTTCGGTTACTACATCATGAACGCGGTGCTTGTGCTTTTCCTATGCTCGAAATTCGGGCTGTCGGAGGAGACCAGCGCTTTGATTTATTCGTTTTTCTATGCCGGTATCTATGTGCTCAGCCTTGTGGGCGGTCTGATTGCCGACAAGACCCAAAACTACAAAAGCACCATCATCTGGGGTCTGGTGATAATGACCGTGGGTTATGTGGTGTTGTCGATTCCGGTTCTTGCCACTGCCGACAACAAAACATGGCTGCTAACCCTTACGGCTGGTGCGCTGTTTTTCATCGCTTTCGGTAACGGCTTGTTTAAAGGAAATCTCCAGGCCATTGTAGGTCAGCTATACGACAATCCCCGCTATGCTGCCCAGCGTGATTCCGGATTCCAGATTTTCTATGTTTTCATCAACATCGGCGGTCTGATTGCCCCCTTCGTAGCCCCGATGCTCCGCAGCTGGTGGCTGGATGTCAACGGCATGGTCTATAACGCGGCTTTCCCGGCAATGTGCCACCAGTTCCTCAGCGTTACCGACTCGATGAACATGGAGAACATCAACAACCTCTATGCCATTGCTTCGTCGGTAGGCCACAACGGTGCACAGAGCATCCAGGAATTCTGCCAGGAATACCTCAACGTGTTCAACACGGGTATCCATTATTCCTTCTTCGCTTCGGTTGGCGCAATGCTTATCTCCCTTACAATTTTCCTCTGCACCAAAAAAGGCCTTCCGACTCCGGCCAAAAAGGTGAAAGAAGAGACGGTTAAATACACTGCCGAAGAGAAACAGGCCATGGCCAAGGAGATCCGCCAACGCATGTATGCCCTTTTCGCAGTGCTCGGCATCGCCATATTCTTCTGGTTCTCGTTCCACCAGAACGGCACTTCGATGTCGCTCTTTGCCCGCGACTTCGTTGACACTTCTGCCATAGCTCCCGAAATCTGGCAGGCTGTCAATCCGTTTTTCGTGATTGTGCTCACTCCGCTTGTTATGCTGCTGTTCTCATCTCTCAGCCGCCGTGGCCGCGAGATATCCACCCCCAAGAAGATTGCAATCGGCATGGGGCTGGCAGGTGTGGCCTATATGTTTATGACTATATTCTCGTTGATACAGGATTATCCCTCTGGCACTGAGTTCCGCGAACTCATGGCCTCAGGCGTCTCTGTTGCCAAAGCCGGATGGTGGGTGCTGATACTCTATTATTTCTTCATGACGGTTGCCGAACTGTTCATTTCTCCCCTGGGGTTGTCGTTTGTGTCGAAAGTAGCACCCAAGCATCTGCAAGGTCTTTGCCAGGGGCTGTGGCTCGGCGCCACTGCTGTCGGCAACCTGTTGCTTTGGATTGGCCCGCTGATTTATAACAAATGCCCCATATGGGTTGCATGGGTGGTGTTCTTTGCCGTCTGCATCGTGTCGATGGGGGCAATGTTCGCCATGCTCAAATGGCTCGAAAGGGTCACCAAATAACCTGTTGGGCGATGATATGAGGATGCGCCGGAAGGGCATCCTCCACCAAGAGACGGGGTGCACCCCGTCTCTTGGTGTTATATGAATTATACAAATTAAGTAAGTTGTCAATATAAAGTCAGTGTATTCATATTACGTAATAATTTTGAAGACTTACTTATAAGAATTAAGGAAAGGTAATTGTGAACCGGGTCAGGCCGTCGCGTATTGTGGCCAAAGAGAACCGGCAGTGGTGGCGGCGGAGAATTTCGCTGATACAGAGCAGTCCGATTCCTTGGCCTGAGGGCTTTGTGGTGAAGAAGGGGGTGAAAAGGTGTGAGGCTGTGCCGGGGTCGATTCCGCATCCGTTGTCGTCGATTGTAAGTGTCGTGGGATTTGATGTTACGGTTATGGAAATCAAACCTGTGGCACTGTTATCAGATTCTGTGATGCTTTCTGCCGCATTTTTGACGATGTTGACCATCACCTGTTCGAGCATTACCGTGTCAGCCATGGCATGTGCCGGTTGGGGTGATGGAATGAACCGCATGGTTATTCCTGACGGCATCATCGCCTCGAGGAAAGGCATCTGGCGTGAGATTGTGTCGTTGAGATTGCAAGGCGCGAGGCGCGGTTGCGGCAGCTTCACCACATCTGCATATGTTGTTATGAACTTGCTCATGGAGATGCACCGCTCATGGCAGCTGCCGATTAGTTCGGTCATGGCATCGTCGTCGGCCATTATATCGGCCAGTGTCTCAAGCAGCGATTTTATTCCGGCCATTGAATTGTTGACCTCATGGGCTATCATGCGTATGACTTTCTCATATGCCGCTCTTTCTGCACGGTACACTTCGTCAGTCAGGCTTTCAATCAGTATGAACGGGCGTCTGAAACCGCTTTCCATAAATGTCAGACTGGCACACCGGTAGATGCGCGTGTCTGACAGCCGGATTGTGCGTGTCTCACCCTGTTTCACAGTGGCCACCGCTGCCGCCAGTTCTCCGGGCATTTCGCATAATCTACGGCCCAGGCATTGCCCCGCCTGACCATGGCTTAGCAAACGGGAGGCTGCCGGATTAATCATGTCCATCCGGTTGTCGAAGTCGAACACCACTATGCCCATAGGCGATGATTCAATAAGCAATTCCAAAAACGAATTCTGTTCGTGGCGGCGTAGACGCTCGTTTCTCAGGCTGTCCATCATCCGGTTGAACATGCCAACAAGTTTGTCAGCGTCGGGGTGTCCGACTTTAGCCAGCCGGCTGCTGAAATCCTGTGAGTTGACAAGATTCATGCCAAGGGTGAGGGTTTTGATCGGGCGCACGATTGATATGTAGGCGTATCCCAATAGCAATGCCGCTAAAAACAACATAGCCGCCAGCAACCATCGTGGTGTGGCGGGGAAGAGAAGTGTGGCTATGGCTAAGGCTATTATGTCGGCGGCAAGGAGAAGGAAAACGAGGTTGTTGCGCATTGGTGTCGTGGCTTATGCCGTTTTTGGCGGTTATTTGCCCGCAATACCGAATTTTTCGAGTTTGCGGTAGAGGGTCTGGCGGGTTATTCCCAGCGATGCCGCAGTCTGCGATATGTTGCCGTTATATTCTGCCAGTGCGCGGGTTATCGCCTGTCGTTCAAGGTCGGTGAGTGTCGGTGCGTCTGCCGGATTCTGCATTTCCGCAGGGGTTGCAGGGAAATATTGCTGGTGGAAGTCGTCGGCATCGAGTTTCGGGGAGTCACAGACAATCAACGTGCGGTCAACAAGGTTTTTCAGTTCGCGGATATTACCCCGATATGGCAGTGAGGCAAGGAATTGCATGGCATCGCTTGAAATCTCCGGCGCTGGTTTGCCTGTGGAATCGGCATGTTGTTTTAAGAAATGGTTTACCAGGCGTGGTATGTCGTCGCGCCGTTCCCTGAGCGGAGGAAGGCGCAGGGTTATGAGATTGATGCGGTATAGCAGGTCTTCTCGGAAAGTGCGTTCATGCACCATCGCCGGCAGGTCGGCATTTGTCGCCGCGATTACACGGAAATCGACAGTGCGAGGGGTGCTTTCGCCGAGCCGCTCGAAAGTGTTTTGTTGAAGCACCCTGAGCAGTTTCACCTGGCATGTGAGGTCGAGGTCGCCGATTTCGTCGAGAAAGATAGTGCCGCTGTCGGCCATTTCAAACCTTCCTTTGCGGTCGGTGCGGGCATCAGTGTAAGCCCCTTTGATATGGCCGAACATCTCGCTCTCGAACAACGATTGCGATATGCCCCCCAGGTTTACCATGACAAACGGGTTGTTGCGGCGCAGAGAATTACGGTGGATGGCTTGTGCCACAAGCTCTTTGCCGGTGCCGTTTTCACCGAGAATCAGCACCGGGGCATCGGTGGCAGCCACACGCTTTGCAGTTTCAATCACTTGCAGCAAGGCCGGGTTTTCGCCGATGATATTAGAGCGGTCGAAAGTGTCTGTTTCCGCCCGTTTCTCATTGGCCGATAACGACAGGGCTGTGTCGATACGTTGCAGTAGCAGCCGGTTGTCCCATGGCTTGGTGATGAAGTCGAATGCTCCCTGGCGCATACCCTCGACAGCCAACGGGATACTGCCCCAGGCCGTAATCAGTATCACCGGTGTGTCGGGATGGAATATCTTCATCTGCCTTAGCAGTTCAATCCCCTCGCTCCCGGTGGTTGCCCGTGAGAAATTCATATCCATAATCACCAGGTCGATGGCTGTGAGGCTGCGGGCCGCAGCCAAAGCCGCCTGGGGGCCGTCGGCGGTAAGCACCTCATGGCCGGCGCGTTTGAGTAGCACACTCAACGAAAGCCGTATGGATTTGTCATCATCAACAATCAGTATCATAATCAGTCGCAAAGATAGTGAAAAAAGACGTAAGTTATGATTCGTAAGTTGCAAGTTATAAGACACAAGTTCCAAGGTGTATTGTCAATAGCTCAAAGTCAACTTATAAATTACGACTTGCAACTTAGGCTTCTATTGTTTGACCACCCGCTCGAAATCGGTTTCGAGGGGGGTGGAGGCGGAATAGTCCCAAAGGGTCAGGCTGCGCAGCTGGTAGTAGTAATACCAGTAGAGATAGAGTTCGTTGACGAATTGCTGGCGTGCCTGGTCTTTTTTCAACTGCGAATCGTTGAGGTCGAGGGTAGAGATGCGGCCGATGAGAAAGGTCTCCACATTGGTGGCATAGCGGCGGCGGGCGATAGTGTCGGCGCGTTGGGCTATATCGAGCTGCTGCTGCTGGTTGCAGAAACGCTCCACCAAGATGAACAGGTCTTGGTTGAAGTTCATGGTTTCCTGCCTCATGCGGCTTTCAACAACCTTGCGGTTGCTTTCTGCCACTTTCACGTTTCCACGGCGTTTGCCCCAGTCGAGCAGCGGGATTTTTATGCCGATTTCAACCACCTGGTTGTCGCGCAGACGGTTGTAGGCTTGCGAAAAACGGTCGGAAGTGCCGGTGTAGCCTATCTGTGCAAACAGGTTAATCTGACGCATGTCGCCTTTGGCTTTTGCCACCGCATAGTCTGCCTCAAGTTGCCGCCGGCGCAGATTGCGCGCGAACTTGTTGTTGGATAGGGCCTTGTCGAGTGCGTCGGCATAGGTTATGTCGACCGCCGGGACACTGTTGGGCACCTGGGGCACAAGCTCGGTTGATTCGTCGAAATCGAGAAATGCGCGCAGGTTGAACATGGCGCTTTTCATCGAGCTTTCGCAGTCGGTCATTGAAGACCGGGCTTCAAGGCGGTTGAGTTCCATCTGCAGCAGGTCGTTTTCGCTTATCTGTCCCATGGCGCGTTTCTCCTTGGCCACTTCATAGAGTTTGGTGGCGTTGTCGAGATTCTGGCGGGCGATAGCGAGGTTTTCACGCGCCATGAGCAGGTTGAAATATAGCTGAATGGTGTTCATGGCCACCTCTTCTGTGGCGCTGAGGAATGCTGCTTTAGCCTCGGCATAGCGCTCCGGTTCGATGCGCCTATCCCATTTCACTTTGTTGGCGGCGAAAATCGGCTGGTTTAGCGTCAGGGCAACAGGGATTGACATGAAGCGGTTGCGGGCGGTGCCGTCAAGGTCGCGGTAGAAGTCGAGCGACGTGTTGAGCGACACCGTTCCACCTGTCAGCCAGATATTCTGGGTGAGCGACAGTTCCCCGTTCATCTGCAGATAGTTGTTACGCACGAAGCTATACGACCCCGCATCGTTCATATACGAGGTGTATTGTTTGTAATATCCCGGCAGGGTGGCGGTGAAATTCACTTCGGGGAGCAGTTCTGCCCGGTAGGTGCGGTATTCCCAGTATGCCTGTCTCAGCTCATCGAGTGCCACGGCGGCATTGACGCTCCGCGTCCTTGCGCGGGCAATCGCCTCGTCGAGCGACAGCTCAATCCGGCTCTGTGCCCCGGCAATCACCGGTATGGCGCACAACAGTAATGATATCAATAGTTTCATGGGTGGTGTGTTGGTGAAAGTCGGAAGTCGCAAGTTTTGAGCAATAAGTCAGTGTCTGGTGTATGGATTTGGGCGCTTACGACTTTCAACTTTCGAATAGATTTTATTCATCTTTTAACGCTGTGGCGGGGTCGATGCGCATGGCGCGGGTGGCGGGGAACCATATGCCGAGAACAATCATCAGGGCCATCAGGCAGAATGTGATTGTTACTCCTCCGAGGAAACGGCCGGTAGGGAGATTATAGTCTGACATGGGCATTTCTGACAGGTAATGCGCCACACCATAATCGAGTAGAACAGCTACCGGGGTGATAATCAGCAATAACAACAGCCCCTCGCCTATGAGACGGCGGAATATGTCGGCGCCGGTGGCTCCGTTGACTTTGCGTATGGCGATTTCCGACACACGCTGCTGGGTGCGGAACCAGAATGTGCCCAACAGCCCAAGGAAGATGCACAGCAACAGGAACACCATCACCACGATGAAGTTGCGGATGGTGGCGACCTCCTCAGATTGCGTGAGTTCGCGTATTGCCGAGATTTCTGTCACTTCCCCCACAAAACGGTTACCGGAGCGGAATAGGTTGTTGCTCTCTTTGAGTATGTCATGTCGGAATGTGGCGCGGGCTTCGGGGCTTACACGTACAAGGAAACAGCTCTGGCACACAAGTTCGGGATTGGTCAGGTCGAGCGCCCTGATGGTGTTGCCAGTTGCTTCCTCATATTCCATGCGCCGTATCGGCACGATTGTTGCCCCAACGTGCCACACGGGATAATTGTTGTCGTTTTCCCCGTAGCCCGCAAACGACATGCGGTGGCCAACGAGTTCTTCCCGTTTGGCGGGGCGTGTTATGCGCTGCCAGTCCTCATAGTTTCGCTGGTCGATGGTGCGTAGGTCGGCATAACTCACAACTGACAGTCCGAGGCTCATGATTATCTCCCCTTTGGCCAGCATTTCCTTGAGCTGGGCGGAGGTCTCGCCATGGGAGCCTTTGACTTTGAAAACATCGACATATTCCGGAGACACGGTAAAAATGTTGTTGTGCGTTGTCATAATGGTGTCGGGAGTGTCAAGTGTTATCAGGTTGCTGCCGCTGAAATTCATCTCGTAGGGTGTGCCGTTCAAGACTATTGCCGCGTGTTCAACCCCCGGATAATGGCGCAGACGGTCATACAGCTTCAGCATATGATCCATGCCGGTCAGATCGGTTGAATCCTGCCCGTCATAGGCAGGGGAATCTGCGTTGACAAGAGCGGTGCCGACTTTAAAACAGTTATCGGTTTCAACACCCATAGGTTGCAGACGCAGTTCGGTCTTGACCCATAGGTTATCGGTGACGACCCACACCACCACGCTCACAAGCAGCAGCTCTATGGCGAGCCACATGTTACTTTTCCATTCGGTTGCTATTTGGGTGAGAAGTTTTCGTTTCATCATTGTGTCTGATTATTGTTGATGGCTGTTGTGAGAGGTTATTTCTGTAGGCCACCTATGGCATCGGTGGGGTTCATCCGGGCGGCACGCCATGCCGGCAGACCGCTTGAAAGCAGATTGAGCAGGAAGCAGAACAGCAGCGCCCACCCGAATGTGCTCCATTGCAGCAGCATCTCCGGGGCAACGGCCACTGTGCCCCTTTTCGCCAATGAACCGGTAAAAAGCATGTCGGCAAACAGCCATACGGCTAAGAGGCTTAATAAAAGCCCTATCAGCCCTCCGGCGAGGGTTACGATAAGGTTCTCTGTCACGATGTCGCGTACCATCCGCAGTCGCGTGCATCCGAAAGCCCTGCGCACCCCCATCTCGCTCACACGGCGCCGCAGTCGGCTTTGGGCCATGCTGCTGAGGTTGATGGCAGGAATCAGCAACAAGATGGCATAGACGGCCAGACGTGTACGCCGTGACTCGGATGCTCCTACGTCAGGGGGTTGATTGCTCCACGTTGCATATTGCAGCATCTCCTGTGGAAACGGCGACCCGTGGTCAATCATGTTCCATGCCTCGTTTTCAGCCTTAACTGCAGTGTTGAATTTAGCTTTATTGCGGGTAACGCATTTGCGTATGCGGTCGAAATCGGAGCGGTCTTTGGCCAGCACAGTGGCGGTAATCCCGCCGAAATAATTATACCAGGTGTTGTTTCTGGCATCGTGGGAGAGGGGTGTCCACACGGTGGCATAGGCTGTGGTGGCTAATGGCGATACATCTTTCACCACCCCCCTGACTGTGTAGGGCACGAAATGGTCGAGCATTATGGTGCGCCCTACGGCATCAGGCGTGCCGAACACTTCTCGGGCGAGGCTTTCGGAAATCACTGCTACTTTGGCCTCCGATTCCACATCAGCAGCCGAATAAGGGTTGCCATGGATGAATGTGAAGTCGAATACTTTCCAAAAGTCGGCATCGGTCTCGAGCTTTGATGCTTCTGCCTGCGGTGCATCTGGGATTCCGGCTGTTGTCTGTGAGCTGCCATCGGTGTGGAGCGATACGGCTTCCGCCCCTTCGAGGTCGCAGAAGAAGGTGCGGGCTGTCTGGTAGCTCATCCCTCCGGAACATTCACCGTTGTCGGTTTTCATATGTAGGTGGCGGCCATGGAGAAAGCGGCCGCGGTTTGATTCGGGAGAGAAAGGAATCGTGTTGACATTCTGCATCAGCACTACAATCATTATCAGGAAAATGGCGAGTGCGGTGCCGAAAAGCGTCACCAGTCCTATTACCGGCTGACGCCTCATTTCGCTGTATATTCGGGTTAGTGGAATCATAGGTTATAAGTTATAAGTCGTAAGTCGCATGTCGTAAGCTATAAGTTGAAAGTGATAAGAATTGGGTTGAAGGCTCGTATGTCGCTCCAGAACTTATGACTTACGACTTATGACTAAATGTCATTCATCTTTTAATGCTGTGGCGGGGTCGATGCGCATGGCGCGGGTGGCGGGGAACCATATGCCGAGGATTATCATCAGGGAGATGGTTGCGAAAACTATAGCAGCTAACAGGAGGAACCGGAGCGGCGATACCGGTGTGCCATACCAGTCTATTGGGGTGTTTAACTCGAAATGGCACAGAAGCCAGTCTCCTGCTATTGCCAAAGGGGTAACGATAACCAACAGCAGAAGACCTTCGCCAATCAGTCTCCGCATAATCATGGCTGATGAAGCCCCGTTGACTTTGCGTATGGCTATTTCACTCACCCGTTGCTGGGTGCGGAACCAGAATGTTCCCAACAGTCCCAGGAATATGCTTGCCAGCAGGAAGAGCATCACAACCCAATGGTTGACCATTTTGTCGCGGTAGTCGGCTTGGGATATGTTGCGGATTGACGTGAGCGACATGACATCACTGATGAAGAAATTCCCTACCCGCAGGCGGTCTTCACTGTCAGCCAGAATCCGCTCTTCAAATCCGTCAACCCTGTCGGCTTTCACTCTGACGATGCATTCCTGTCCGTTGGAGAAGTCGAGCGGATCCAATCTTATCAGTATGTTCTGGCCGGGATGCTCATATTCGATGCGTTTGGTTGGCAGCATTATGGCTCCTATGGTGATGCTGTCGGTTTCTGTTATGGCAGGGCATATGAAACGTTTGCCGACATGTTCATACAGGTCTGCTGTGTCGCGGTTACGCACGGCTTCCAAAACAGCTTCGTTGGTGAATTCCGTTATTTTCAGTGTGTTGCCGCTGATGATTGCGCTGCCGCTTTCAAGAATTTTGGCGAGTTGCTCGGTTGATTCCCCACGAGGCCCCGTTATGCGGAACATCCGGATATAGTCGGGTGTGACATACATTACTGAGGGGTTGACTAAATAGATTGTATCAGTGCCGTCGGTGCCGGTCAGTGACACATTCCATGAGTTTTGCCGGTAGGGCACTCCGAGATGGTTGCACTGAGCCAGTTCTTCAATGTCGGGATATGACCTCAACCGGTCGATGAACTGTGTCCAGTTGTCGATGTAGGTCTCTCTGGTGCTGTCGGCGGGGTTGAACCCGTCGCTACCGGGTTGCACTCGGTCATAGCTGATGAGGTAACAGTTTTCGGTATGCCTCCCCATAGGCTCGTTGAGGGTGATTATCTGCACCGACAGGAAATCGGCGATATACCACAAGACTATGCTGATGACCAGCAGCTCGAAGGCGAGCCAAAGGTTGCTGCGCCATTCATGGCCTATCTGTTTTAAAAGTTTACGTTTCATTGCTGATGGCAGTTAACGGTTATTTCTGGAGTCCGCCGATGGCTCTGACAGGATTGACACGGGCCGCCCTCCATGCCGGAAGCCCGCTGCTGATGAGGTTAAGCAGGAAGCAGAATATCATGGCAAAAAGAAATGTGTGCCAGTTGAGTAGCATAGTGATATCCACGTGTGTGTCGGTGTTGATGACTTCATGGTTCACAAAAAGGGTGTCGGCCAGCAATCCGGCGAATGCCACGCTCAGAACCAGCCCTATCAGCCCTCCGGCAAGGGTTATCAGGAAATTCTCGGTGATTATGGAGTTGATTAACCGCAGTCGGGTGCATCCGAATGCGCGTCTGACCCCCATCTCGCTCACACGGCGGCGCAGACGGCTTTGTGTCATGCTGCTGAGATTGATGGCCGGAATGAGCAACATGATGAGATAGACCATCAGCTGCTGTTTCCGGTGGCTCTCAATATCTGGTCCGATATTGCTCCAGCGCGCCAAAAGCGATTCTTCCTGTGTGAGAGGCACGATATGGTTGGCAATCTTTATGCCTTCGGCCTTAAGTCGGCTGTTGACCATCTCCTTGCGGCGCTCTGTTTCGGCAAAAATGGCAGGGAAGTCTGATTTGTCGCGGGCGAGTATTGTGGCTTTCATACCGTCGAAATAGGTGTCCTGGTTTATTATGTTGTGGGAGTGTGGCATCCACAGCGATGCATAGGCGTTGCCGGTGATGGTTGGCACGTCTCTGACGACACCGGCCACGGTCAACCGGGTGAAAAGGTTCACGATTATTTCGCGTCCCACAACATCGGTCGTCCCGAACAGCCGCCGTGCGACATCCTCGGATATTATGGCCACTGGAGATGAATTTTCTATATCCTGAGGCGTGAATGGGAGACCGGAGAGAAACGTGTGGTCGAAGACCCGCCAGTATTCATCATCGGTGGTGCGTATGTCGATTCTGATTGGTGGCTGACCGGCCACGCGCACGCTGCCGCGTGAGGTGCCGCTTTGGTAGACAGCGGTTGCTTCGGCGCTTTCAAGGTCGCCGTAAAGCTCACGGGCCATTTTATATCCGATGTCGCCTGAGCCTCGGTTCTCGCCGTTCAGTTTTCGGAAATCCATATGCTTCTCGTGTAGCATACGGTTGCGGCCGCTTTCAGGGGCAATCGGGGCGATCTTCACGTTGTTGATCATCACCACAATCATTATCAGGAATATTGCGAGGGCAGTGCCGGCCAGTGTAACGGCTCCTATCACCGGCTGGCTGCGCATCTCGTTCAATGCTTGTTTGAGTGTAGTCATAGGTTGAAAGTCTTAAGTCTTAAGTTGTAAGTTTTGAGCAATAAGTCAGTGTCTGGTGTATGGATTTGGGCGCTTATGACTTTCAACTTACAACTTATGAAATCAATTAATCTGGCGGCCGTCGAAGAAACGGGCTATGCGGTCGGTCTGGCGGGCCTGTTCTTCGTTGTGGGTCACCATCACTATGGTGCGGCCGTCTTCTTTGTTGAGCTGGTGGAGGAGTTCCATCACTTCAGCACCCATTTTTGAGTCGAGGTTACCGGTAGGCTCGTCGGCAAGGATTATTTCGGGGTTGCCGACAATGGCGCGGGCAATGGCGACGCGCTGGCACTGGCCTCCTGAAAGCTGGCCGGGCATGTGGCGCATCCGGTGGCCGAGCCCTACTCGTTCAAGCACCTCCTTTACCAACCGGCGGCGCTCACTGTCGGATACCCCTTTGCGGTAGATCAGCGGCAACTCCACGTTATCGGTCACATTGAGCGACGGAATCAGGTGGAAACTCTGGAATACGAAGCCTATGTTGGCGTTGCGGAAATGCGACAGGGCGCTGTCAGACATTTTTGCAGTCTGCGTGCCGTTTATGTCGACTGTGCCTTTGGTGGGGGTGTCGAGCAACCCTATGATGTTTAAGAGTGTGGACTTGCCGCAGCCAGAAGGCCCCATGATGCTCAGGAATTCCCCTTCTTCAACTTCGAGGTTCACGTTTTCGAGGGCGAGGGTCTCGATTTCGTTTGTGCGGTAGACTTTGTCTACGTCTGTTAGTCTGATGATAGCCATTGTTCAGTTATGTGTTTATTTTAGTTTTATCGTTGATTTGTTTTTGTAGGAGTTGAGGTCGGAGGTCACTATTGAATCACCGGGTGATATGCCTGAAATCACTTCCACGAAATCGTAGTTAGACTCGCCCAGCTGCACTTTGCGGTGGTGGAGCTTGTCGCCATCTACAACGAACATGTCGTAGTGTCCCGGACCTTTGAAATATGTGCCTGTGGGGATGCGCACAACGTTGTCGCGTATGTCGCAAAGCACATGCACCTCGGTTTTCAGTCCCGACCTCAGCCTGGGGTGGTCATCGTCGTCGAGTGATACGGAAAACTCGATTATTCCGTTTTTCGACTGTGGTGTGAGCCTGGTGACTTTCCCGGTCAGTTCCGTCTGGCCGGAGATCACGACCACGCGCGAGCCTATGGCGATACGGTCGGCATAGGTGTCGGAGAGTTCTGCCCCCACTTTGAAGTGCGACAGGTCGGATATGACCGCCACCTTTTCGCCCTCGGCAATCCTGCGTCCGATCTGGTCTGTGATGTAGGTGAGAGTGGCCGCACGTGGGGAGCGGAGCGAGGCGTCGTTGAATGTGCGCTGTTTCTCTTGGAGGCTTTTGTCGAAAATGTCGAGTTCGAGGCGTTTCATTTCGAGTTCGGCGTTTTTCACGTTGCGGGCGTTGGCGAGTTGCTGGCGCAACTGGTCGAGTTCGAGGCGTCCGGTTTCATAGGCGAGTTCGGCCTGGCGCACACGGTCGCCTGTGCCGGAGCCTATGCTGTCGAGCCGCCGCTCGTTGGCAACATCGGCTTGCAGATGCGACAGCGCCATCCCTTTCACCTTCACCTGCATCTCAAGGTCGGTCAGGTATGTGTGGTTGTTGAGGCGTGTCTGCTGTAGTTCGTAGAGTTTGTGCTGCCGCTCGTCGGCTAATGCTTTGAGTTCGTTTTCCGCGCTTTGCAGGTCGAGGCGCAGCAGGGGGGTGCCAGCATTGACCGAATCACCCTCTTTGCAGTAGACTTCGACTATGCGCGATGCTATGGGTGAGTTGATTATCTGCTCGAAAGCGGGTGCTACGCGGCCTGACCCGGCAACGCTGGTCTCAAGTGTGCCCCGGTCGGCAACCCCTATCGATAACGATGACCGTTTTATACCTGTCTGCATCATCGACACACAGGCAATGATGCCGCCTATGGCAATCCCTGCCGGTATGGCTATTTTGATTAACCGCTTGCGCAACTCTTTTCTGCGGGTTGCGGGTGATATGACGCGGTCCATATTGCTTTGTTCCATTCGTTGTAATTGCGTTGTTGGTGTTTCTGAATAACTGCCGGTGTTACACTTGGATAATATAAGCAATCCGCGTGCCAAACATGTAATATGTTGGTAATCAGGCGTGATTCTGCTCGGATGATGTAACAAAAACACACTCCACCGTCCGATAGCGGACAGTGGAGTGTGTTTGTATAGTTAGTTTCCCTCCGATGGTCAGAGACGGAAAATGTGGTTTATGGTCAACCGGGCGTCGCGCAGCATCCCTTTCAGTGGGGTTACTATAGGCTTGAATGAGTCATGGTTTTCTGGTGTGAATATGCTCAGCTCGCCACGGTGGCATTTTATGTCGATGATGTCGGGCATCGTCATAGGTTCGCCGTCAATGTGGGCTTCCCCATCTTTAGAGCGGTAAATCACCACGGCAGGGGCACGGAAGCAATGGACCATTGTGTTTTTGTTGATGAATCCGGTGAATATATCCATCCCCATCACGGCAGTGTCGATTGGGGAACCGGAATGAACAACGGTGATGTCGAGCAAGCCGTCTGTAAGACTGGCTTCAGGAGCAATGTAGGCGTTGTTACCCCATTGCGATGCGTTGCATACGGCTACAAGGAATGCCTTTTCGGTCAGCAGTTTGCCGTTGGCCGACAGGGTGTAGGTCTGAGGACGGAACCGGATATATTCCGACACTGCACTGCGCACATAACTCATCAGTCCCCTGCGGTTCTGGTTGGCAAAACGGTGGGTGACGGCTGCGTCGAATCCCATGCCGAATGTGCAGAAAAAGGGGGTTGAGTTGGCTGTGCCGTAGTCAGAAGCCACGATGTTGCCTGATGCAATTACATCAATGGCGGCGTTGAGGTCGACAGGAATGCCAAGGTGTCGGGCTAGCCCGTTACCTGAGCCTGCAGGTATGATTCCGAGGGCGGTCTGCGAGCCACACAGTGCCGTTGCGGTTTCGTTTACAGTGCCGTCGCCTCCACAGGCGATTACTCCGTAATATCCCTTACTGGCTGCTTCCCGGGCGAAAAGGGTGGCATCGGCTCTCCCTCCGGTGAGCCTCACATCGAGTTCGTATCCAAGAGCCGACATGCGGCTCTCCACGGCAGAGGCAACCTCTTTTTTGCTGCCTGTGCCTGAAATTGGGTTTATAATCAGCATCAGCCGGTTATTGCCGGTGTTGTCCATTGGGCAAATGTGATGTGTTTTGAAAGGTTATCAGACAATCTCTAAGTTAACAAGGGGCTTATTCACGGACGAGCACACGCAGTGGGGTGGGTTGCTGGTCGGTGATTATGAAAAACGCTCCCTGGGGCAGGGTTATTTCAGTGTTGTTGTCAACCTCAGGGATTAATTCCACAAGGCGGCCGGCGGCATCGAACACGCGGCAACCGGTGTGGGGAGAAGCGCACACAAGGCGCACGCCCGCTGGGATATATGCCCATCCCAGCGGATTGTCGGTGGTGACATCGGTCAGCCCCCCGGCCATAAGGTCGACCACTACCGTGTTTGTGGGTGCGGAATAGAATCCGAGGCGTGATGACCTGACCGAATAGCTTTCACGCGACCCCGGTTCGCATCCGGTTATATGAAGTTCGTTGGTTTCGGATTCGATATCTTCAGACGAGGCGGTGCCGTTGGTGAAGTATGTGCGTGTAACCACGTAATAGTCAACCACGTCGGGAATCGATGGATTGCCGAACACTGGTTCTTCCCAGTTTGCGGTGTATGATGTGGAGGTCACATCGGATGGCGGAAGAGCTTTGAAGTCGTGGAGCGTTGGTTCGGGCAAACCTTGCCCGTGCAGGGCAATCCCCCGCGACCCTTCCAGGCCTCCGTCGGAGATAATCAGCCGTGCATCGTCAGAGCTTTCTGCCGTAGGGGTGTATCTGACTGTCAGCCAATAGCCGCTTTCGGCATTGACCAATGGCGCTTTGATTGATGACACGTCGGTGGAAAACAGTGCTTTTTTGTCGCCGAAGAGGGTGAGTGTCAGGTTGCCGGTGAGGTTTTCTCCACGGAAAAACAGGCTTGCGGTGGATGTTTTGCCTATGGCGGTCTCCCCGAAGTCGAGAGCCATGTCTTGCACTGGTGTGATCAGCTGTGGTTCTCCGGCCGGTTCTCCCGGCTGCCCTGGTGTCCAGGCTTGTCCCCGGCGGTTGCCCCACAGGTGTTCGGCGAGTTCGGGATAGTCGATAAACGGGTTGCGGTTGGCCTGTATGCGGTAGACCTCTTCGTTACGGTCGATTTCTTTCTGGCTCACCGGGTCTTCGCGGTGCCATTTCATCAGTAGGTTGGCCGACCATTGGTTGAGGGTGGGGTAGGTGTTGTTGTCGACCATGTAGGTGTAGCGCCAATGAAGGTTCTGGTAGCATGTGACAACGTAGAAGTAGGTGCGGGCGAAGTCGCCTTTATATTCGTCGTCAGGCTCGAACACCTGAGCCGCACCGCCCCCCTGGCCTGTGGTGGCATAGCCTACCTGTGAGATTCCGTTGTCGAAAGTAGGGGTCTGCACTGTGCCGAGCGGATAGTTGAGTTTCTTCTGGTTGGCCTGTGCTTCAGCCGGGTAGAGATGGAACAGGTCTACGTAGGCCGGGGTTCCCGTTGAGCCTCCCCACCAGCTTTTGGGGAAGGAGTGCTCGCGGTTCATCAGCGCCCCCGACCAGTGGGGGAGGTAGATGGGGATGTTGCCATACATGTCCCACCATTGCCCGTATCGCTCGTTGCCGGGAGGATAAACGTCGGTGCGTTTGAAATATTCGGGGAGGGCGTTATATGAAGAAACCTCTGTGTGGCTGTAGATTATCTGGTGGAGCGCCGTTTTCAGGGCTGCGTCTTTTTTCCCTGTCGCCGGGCGGTAGTAAGCTGCCGGTATGTCGGCCGATGCGCTGATTATCGCTGTGACAATCAGGCCGGATAACGAAACTGCGCGCAACAGCGCTCTCCGTAAGAATTGGTTCATTGCTAATGGTGATTCAGTCAAAAAGTTGAAACGTAGCCGGCAGCCAATCTGCTGCCGCCACAGGCATCGCCTGTGGATATGTGTAAAACGTTTCTATATTATTTGTTGTTCGCCCTTGCCGCTTCGCCGGGGTGTTGTCTGATATTTTTGAAGAAATCGCGGATAAGAGTTCATCAGATGTAGTGGATAATCCGGTCGATTATCATCTGTGGAGTGATGCCGCGCAGACAGTGGTAGTCGCCACGGAAACAGGGTTTGTTGCCGAAGACTGAGCATGGGCGGCATGTCATGGGGAGCTGCACCATGTCATCGTCTCTTTGCCGCCACCCCTTGAATCCGCAATAGGGATGGGTGGCACCCCAGATGCTGATTACCGGTGTGCGCACAAGTGCCGCAAGATGCATGTTTGCCGAATCCATCGATACCATAACGTTGAGCCAGCTCACCAGCGCCAGTTCGGCAGGGAAGCCATAGCGCTTGCCGGCTAGCGACACAGTGGCCGGATAACGTTCAGCCCAGGTCTGGAGCACAGATTCCTCCTCCTTCCCACCGCCGAAAAGGAAAATGCGTATGCCGGGGGTTTCTGATATGGCGCTTACAACCTGCTCCATCATTGCAGGGGGGTATATTTTGCCTGCGTGTTTTGCAAAGGGCGCTATCCCAACCCATTTTTCCCCCTCAGGGCGGGGCGGGCATATCGGCGCAAACATAGTGGGCACAGATTTCCCTTCTCCGAACAGCCCTTCGAAGCGGTTCACCACAGGAAGGCCTATGTGATGGAATGCCTGCCGGTAGCGTGCCCGCGATGAAATCAGCGGCAGCAGCACTTTGCCCCGGCGGCGGGTCAGTGCGCGTTTGCCTTTCCTCCCTTTATTGATTACCGACACCGGAATATGCCCTAAGCGGCAGAACGCGGCGAAGATTTTAGTGCGTAACACATCGTGCAGGTCGATAAACCCGTCGAAGGCATATTTCAGTTTCAGTTCTCGATACAGCCGCCATATGCCTTGAACTCCGTTGTAGTCGTCGGTAAGGTCAAGGCCTATCACTGTGAGGTTGGCCGGGGCATTGATGAAAATCGATGTCATTGACCGGCGTGTGATGAATATGAATCTGACGGCAGGATAGCACAGACATGCGCTGTAGATGACCGGCACGGTCATTGCCACGTCTCCAAGTGCCGACAACCTGGCCACGAGCACGGTGGTCAGGTTGCGCGGATTGTTATCGCCGTCGAGTTTGGCGGCGGGGAGGGCTGTGTCTTCTGATGGTAGTGTCATTTGGCGTTGATGTCGGGCTTATTTCTTACCGTAAAGCACGGGGTTTGTGGCGGCATCGTTATACATCTTCATCTGCCGGTAGACTTTCATGTATTTGCGGCCGGCTTCGATGTCGTTAAGAAGGGTATCGATGGCCTGTGTCAGGTCTGAGCGCTGCTCGAGGAGCACGTCGAGCTTGGCGGCGCATTTGCGCCGGTGGGCATCGTCGGCATCGGTGCGGTCAGCCTCAGCTTTCATATGGAAGATTTTCACGGCGAGAATCGACAGGCGGTCGAGCGCCCATGCCGGGCTTTCTGTGTTGATGGTGGCATCGTGGAGCGGAGTCACCGATGCGTATTTGTCGCGGAACCAGGAATCGAGCTCCTCCACCATGTCGGTACGCTCCTGGTTCGATGCATCTATGCGTCGTTTTAACGCAACGGCCTCAAGGGGCTCTATCTGCGGGTCACGGATAAGGTCTTCCATGTGCCATTGGGTCACATCAATCCAGTTTTTCTCATATAAGATGGCCTCGATGGAACCTTCAGGATAGGGCGTCGGGCGCGGGGCGTCGATATTGTCGGTCACATGGTAGTCGTCCGTAGCCCGGTCAAAAACCACATTGCAATTTTCGGTGAAAGTCATAAGGAAATGTATTTTCAGTTAAATCTGTCAGCTCGGCGGGTCTGCTGGTCTGCTCTTTTGGCAAAGATACGGAGAATAACATGTAAAATCCAATTTTTTAGTTCTGATTATTGCGGTTTTTTGGCCGCTTTTTTTGTGGGTCTGATAAAATTTCGGGAAAAATTTTGGAGATTTGAAAAAAGTGCGTAACTTTGCACCCGTTGATGGCAGAGGCCTTGGAGAAGGCGAAGAAAAGCTGATAAAGGCTTGCGGTCAATAACATAGATTGTCTTGTGGTGTAATGGTAGCACGTCGGATTCTGGTTCCGCCTGTGGGGGTTCGAATCCCTCCAAGACAACACAGTAAGGGCTAAATCACCTTGATTTAGCCCTTTGCTATTTACCAAGGCGTAGGGTTTATGGTCAATCCGCTGATCCGAAATACCGTGTGATAATTTTAATCCGGAGCTTTGCAACACCTCCCTGCTTCCCCACCGCAATATGGCAACACCTGCAACCGGTCTGCATTCAGGCTCGGTCGCAGGTGTTGTCATAAATTTATAGATTACAGGCTGTCTGTCTCACCGGGGAGACAGTAGCGTTTATTTGCGTGGGTGTTTGCCTTTGAGATGGTCGGGCATTTGGTTGTCGAGTTCATAAATGCGGGCAATCTGTTTCTGGGTCAGGAATTTGCTGTATTCGGCGTAATACTTCTTGCGCAAGTCGAGCATTTTCCCGCTTTGGTCGAGTTTCTGCGTGATCGACTGGCGTATCTCTTCTTCAGATTTGTTGCTGAGCGGTTCTTTGTGCTGCCGTTTGCGTTGTTTGGCGCGTTGCTCCTTGTTTTTATTGTTGTTGTCGGAGCGCAACTTCCTCATCTCCTTGTGGTAGTTGCTGTATGCGTCGATGAATTTGCTGGCTGTGGCATCGTCGAGGGCTATCTCTGTGGCAATGCGTTTGGCCCTCATCTGCACCCGTTGTTCGCGGTCGGGGGCTTTTCTGTTTTCTTGTTGGGGGATGGCCGAAGCCTGGACTGAAGCCAACGCAACTGCAATGGCAATCATTGATGTCTTGATGAAACTCTTCATATGGAATTCTTTGGGGTTGTTAAACGTGTTGTTAGATCCTTGCAAGGGGGGCAAGCGGAGTGCTATGTAACGCCACCCGTGTTCATGGCGATTTCTCTGCACGCCTGTTATAATAACCCCCGAAAGTCCGAAAAGTAAAAACAGAGTATCAAAAACAGTTCGTATGTGCATTTTGGCGGTAAATGTCGGCGGGGGGCGGTTTGGGTGGTTGTCGGGAGCTTTTTGGGGATTTTGTTAATATGTGAATATTTTTTGCATAACGTTGTTGTGGCGTTTTTTGATGTGTGATATTCCGGGGTGGAGCCAATGTATATGATGGCGGTAAACGGGGCTGTTATGTGCGGAATGGCTTGTGGGGGATGTAGGCGGCAGAAACATCATCAGGATGGATGAGAAATGGGTGTATGTTCTACACTATAGCGATGGCATTTTGGCGTGATATTTGCCGTGATGTGTGGCGGAAATTTATGTTAACGGGTATTTTTATTCCAAAATGCTTGCAAAATCTGAATATGCGCATTATCTTTGCCATTGCGGAATTTTTACTTGCTGACCATAGGATTTTGGGGCATTCCCCCTGTCTGAGGTCGTTGCGAAAGCAATAGATTAATAATCCCGGGCCCGGGATTATTTGGCTCATATGAGCCAAATAATCTGCTTGCTAAACAATAATTACGGAATGGTTATGCCACCGTATCAGTGTAAATGTTTTTGGGGGGGCGGGTGATGGTCTCGACTACATGGATTTGCGTTGCGGAATGAGGATAAATTAATCATTGTTACTCACCTTTTAAATTATGAGCAGATGAAGAGATTGTTACTACCATTGGCTTTGGCAACGGTTGGATTTGCGTCGTTTGCAGCTCCCGGCGACCTTTTGAGTGAGGATTTCGAGGGAATGAGCATTTCAATCAATCCGGCTTATGTTGAGTTGTCGCTGGCCGACGGTTGGGAAATTGTGAATTCAAACGATGAGTTCGGAGTTCCTAACCGTTGGTGTCTTGCCAGGGACACGGATAAGGATGCCAAGGAGATCCTGAATAAGAAGGCATGGATTGACTTCAGCAATCTGTCGACTTATTCTCCCGGTCATGAGATTTCGGCAGGGGTGGATTATCTGATTACGCCTGTGCTTGATCTCAAGGAGCAGTGTGAGCTGTCGTTCCAGTGGGCAAGTTCGTCCATGGCTCTCGACAAGAAGCAATATGATCTTAGGGTGTTCATAACCGAAGAGGGTGCGGAAATCGATGAAAATGGCTATGTTTTTTCAATCCTCAACCCCGACATGGTGCTTGAGAGTGGCATCAAGCCCACTGACTATGGCTATTATTCCGTGCCCTGGGAAGGCTGGCGTAAATATGTGTCGAAAATCGACCTGAGCCCTTGGCAAGGCAAAAAAGTGCGTGTTGCTTTTGCCTATGTGATAACAGGCGAAGTTGGGTCATATACGGGCAAGATTGATTCGGTCAACAGCATAGAGATTGACAATGTGCGTGTGTATCCGAATCTGTCGGCCACGGCTCCGGAAGCCACCCTTTCGATGACAGCCTGGGATTTCGGTAAGGTTTATGTGGGTGCAAGTGTGCGTTCTGATATTCTGACGCTTACCAATACCGGTACTGCCGGCCTGAAAATAACAGGAGTGGAAGCTCCTGAAGGTTTCGGTGTGGTGTTCGACCGTCCGCTCGACCAGGTGAATCTTAAAAAGAACGAGGGTATGCAGCTCCAGCTCACCTATGAGGCGTCGATGACTTCGGCTGCTTCAGGCGATGTTATCATAAAAACCAACGGCTCTGATGCGAAGATTGCAGTAAAGGCCACCAAGGAGATGCTTGGCGAGAATGAGGCTTTCGAGGGGTTCGAGGGAGATGCGTTCCCCCCTGCCGGATGGTCTAATCTCAAATGGCGCACTTCTGCGGCAGCCATAGAGGGTGAGAAAGCGGCCACTCCGAATGCATATTACCAGGATAAGAACTACCTGCGCACTCCCCGTATCGATGCGTCGAAGTCGGCGGCTAAGATTTCGTTTACCTATGCCGATTTATATAACGGTGAAGAGACCGGTGCCGACACCGAGGTCGTTCTCCAGTTCTCTGCCGACGGTGGCCAGACATGGAAAGAAGTTGACAAGTTCGACTATCAGGACACCTACAACACCATCATAAAGAAGAGCTATAGCCAGGATGCCAAATCTGATAACTGCTACTGGCAGTTTGTGTGGAATCTGACTTACTACGACAGTGAATCAGGTGCTGAAGCAAGCCTGTTCTATCTCGACGAAGTTGTGCTCAATAATATCTACGGCGCAGGCAGCACTCCGGCTGCCACCAGCGTGGTTTCTCCGGCCGACGGCTCCACCGGCATTTACTACAGAGGCGTTACCCTGCAATGGGATCCCGCCCAGTTTGCCACCGGTTATCGCCTTTATGTGGGTTCTGATGCCGCCGCCACGAATCTTATAAATGGCGAAGATCTCGGCAACAAGCTCAGCTATGACCTCCCGGCTCTTGCATATTCAACCACCTATAACTGGAAAGTCGTGCCTTATAACGCCAAGGGGGATGCTCCTATCGTGCAGACGTGGGCGTTCCGCACCATCGATGACCCGACAATCACCTCTCTGCCTTACTATGAAGGTTTCGATAACTCTGTGCCCCCAACCGGATGGAACATGGTGAAAGAGGGGGGCACAGCCTGGGCCAAGAATGAAATCAACCCTTACGGCGGTAAGGCTTCGGCAATGGCTAACCCGAGGGAAGATGGACAGTCAACAGTTCTTGAAACGCCTGAAATCAAGGTTACTGAAGGTGCGTTTGCATCGTTCTACTGGGGTGACGGTGTGGCAGTGTCGTTGCTTAAAGATGACAGCGGCCAGGTGACAAACAACACCAAGGGCTATGACGGCATCTCAAAGATAACCTTTGAAATCTTTGCTGACGGAGAATGGCACGAAATGGCCATGCTGTCGGATAAGACCAATAAATATTGGATCCGTGAGCGTTTCGATCTCACTCCCTATGTGGGCAAGACCATCGCCATGCGCTGGGTTTACACCTACAGCGACTGGATGAAGGCTACCGGCGCATGCATCGACGAGTTCGCTATCGAATCGGCAACTCCGGTTAAGCTCTCGTTCAATGCCACCGGCTATGATGCAGGTAAGGTGAACCATGATGAGAAATTCAGCACTGAAAACACGTTCACCCTCTATAATGACGGTTCGCAGGATGCCGAGATCAAGACCGTGACATTTGCCAACAGTGTGTTCTCTGCCTCTTTGAAGGCTGGTGATAAAATCGGAGCCGGCAAAGCTGTGAATTTCTCGCTTGGAGTTGATGGCAAGAATGCCAATGCGGCGATTGAAGATGAGATGACAGTCACAACTGTTGACGGTTCAACGGTTTCACTGCCTGTCAAAGTAGAGGTGCTTCCTTCAAATGTGCGTTTCTTCGGATTCGAGCGCGACGACTACGGTTCGCTCTGCCCAAGGGAGCTGACCACTGTCGATGTTGACCGACGAAGCACCGTGGCATTGTCGATGGTTGACTATGCGCATCGTGGCGAACCGTTTGCTTTCGTTGTGATGAACTATAAGAAAGCCAGTTGGAACATCTGCTATCCTCATACCGGCGACCAGTGCCTGGTTACTTTCGGCGCCGATGCCGACGGTGTGGCTGTCGAAGACTGGATTATCTCGCCGGCAATGACGGCCACAGACCAGTCGAGCTTCGAGTTCTGGTGCCGTGATTATATCAGTGCCGATGACGACCGCTTCGGAAAAGGACGGGCTTCTGTTATGGTAAGCACCGAAGGCCCGTCGGATCTCAGCAGTTTCGAGCTTGTTAAAGGCTACGATGTGCCACAGCCCACAAATGGCAATGAATACTTCAAGTTCAACACCGACCTAAAGAAATATGCCGGCAAACAGATATGGGTTGCTTTGCGACACACGGTCAGCGACGGTCTGGCATACTTCTACGATGATTTCACATTCAGCAATTTCGATAGTTTCGAGTCGGGTGTGATGAATGTGGTAAGCAACAAGGCCGATATCGACATCTATCCGGTTATGGCTACAGACGTTGTTAACGTGAGCGGCGTTGTGGATGCCGACCTGGCTGTTACTTCTATGGCAGGTGCCACAATGGCAGTGGCCGAAGGCTCGACTTCAATCAATGTTGCAGACCTGGCATCTGGTGTCTACATCCTGACTGTGAAAACCGACGGCGTTGCGGTGTCGAAGCGCTTCATCAAACGTTGATCAGCAACAATTTGATTCTTAAAGACTGACAGAAAGGGTGCCCCAGGGCGTAGCGGCCTTCAAGGGCATCCTTTCAGTTTTTTATAAAAAGGTGTAATAATCAATCACTATCAAAATAACAGACTATGAAACATTGCATTACAAAGTTTCTGGCGCTATTGGCGATGGGTTGCGCCGGTGTGGCAGCTTATGCAGATGCGGGGCTGACCATCAAGGAAGCATCATATTCCGAACCGGGCGACATCTATCCCAATGCAGAAAATCGTGTTACCGGCCACACTCTGACGGTGACATTGGAGAATACTGGCGATGTAGATCTGGCTCCCGGAACTGAAGGCTATTCGTTGACGCTTTTTCAGTCATCTGGGCCGACTGACCTCCAGACATTTGAGCTTTCAGAGCCTCTTGCGGTGGGTGAGAGCCGTGAGTTTGTGCTGGCGTGTGACTATTCGGTGCAACCTCTGATTGACGATAACCGTGGAAGTAACAAAATATGGTCGAGGCTTGATGTAAGGGAAAATGTGACCGACACATCCAAGTCTATGATGCCTTGGCGCGATATTTACGGGTATTCGGTTGAATATTATCTGTGTTCGCTATCCAGCGGAACTGAGTATAAGGAGCCTGTAGCTTTCGGTTTTGTCACCGGGCAGAAAACCCTCACATACCGCTTGCGCGCCACTGGTGTTGCCGATGTGGTTGTGAATTCGGTGGAGCTCCCAGAGGGTTTTGCCATAACCAACGTCGATGTGCCGTTCACGGTGAAAGGCCGGGCGAATGCGGCTACGTCAGAGGAGGCTTACCAGTTGTTGGAAATCACTTTCACTCCGGCTACGCCCGGCGTTAAGAGCGGTGTGATGAAATTCAATGTGGAGAATGGAGAGCCTAAGGAATACATTGTGTCGGCTTCATATGTCGGGCCTGACAGCTTCATGGAAGGGTTTGACTCCGCGGATGGTTATAACTACGTGCCTAAGGGATGGGTGATTGGCGATAGCTGGAGCATCGGATGGAATAATGTCAGCGATGACGACAAGTATAACCTGCAGCATTCGTCGGCACAGGATGAGGACGCATCATTTGCCATCACTCCCAAACTGCATTTCAACGCAGGCGATGCCATTGTTTTCCAGGCTGCCAAGCGCAATTACACAAGCCGTTTATGGGTTTATTACTCTCCCGACCGCGTAAACTGGAGACTCCTGAACCAGTACCAGCCGAATGAGGAGGAAGGGTATGAGCGTTTCCCGTTGTCAACAGATGCCTATGGGGATTTCGTGCTCAACAATATCCCTGAAGGTGACTGGTATATCGGTTTCAAAGGGCTGTATGTTATGATTAACAACATCTTCGGTGGAGAAATTGCTGCGGTCGACCACGATGTTATGATTGTTGAGAGCAATACGCCTAATAAAGCCACGGCCAACAATGTGTGGTCTATGTCGTTTGGGCTTAGAAACCTTTCGGCTAAAACCGAGGCTGCCGGAAGCTATGCCGTAGAGCTTTTTGTCAACGGCAAAAAGACCGCGGCTTTGTCGGAGCAGCCTGAGATGGAGCCAGGGATGCAGGTGCCGTTTGTGTTCAAACATGTGTTCAACGAAGCCGGAGAATACACGGTTTATGCCCAGGTGACAGTCGGCGATGTGGTTGTGAAAACGCCTGAAACGGTTGTGTCGGTCAAGGCCGAGGCTTCCGGTGGTGTGGCAGTAGTCGGAATCCAGGCCTCAGGCTCATCGGGCAATAGCAGTAATATGCCATTGCGCCCTCAGTATAACAACTCGGAATCGCAGGTTATCTATCCTGAGGAATATCTTGCCAAGTTCGGCATTGTGCCGGGCAAGACACTGGTCGGCCTGGCTTATGACGCCAAGTCGAGTGATGCCAAAACTATCCCCAACACTTTGACAGTGTGGATGAAGCAGGTTGAGGCCGCATCGATTGCCGCAGATGAGCCATACGACCTTAGCGGTGATACGCCTGTTTATAAGAACGAAAGTTCTGTATTGGAGATAATCAACAGCGGATCTGATTATTACGAGCTGATTAATGTTGATTTTGCCGAGCCGTTTGTTTACGAGGGCGGTAATCTGCTTGTGTCGGTGCGCAGCGAGGCAAAAGACTGGAAGGTTGTCGATTTCCAGGTTGATACGGAGTTGCGTAACAACAGTATAAACAGGTATAAAGATGATCATGACCAGTTCCTTGCGTCTTCCTGGTCGTCGCAGACCGGCACTCCTGTGGTGAAATTCAAAGTGTTCTCGCGGCCGGCAAGCATGGCCGGCACCGTTAAGGATGCCAAAGGAAATGCTTTGGCCGGTGTTGAGGTCGTGTTGACTTCTGGTGGTGTGGTTTATAAAGGTGTGACCGATGAAAACGGCTCATATTCAATCGAAGTGTTCCAGCCTGCGCTGACATATACCCTGACTATCGACGATGCGGCATATCCGGTTTATACGGCTGAGAATATCTCGTTTGCCGAGGGGAATCAGGATGGCGACATTGTCATGGGCGAGTTCTCCAATGAGCGGGAATTTACGCTGACGGTGAATGTTGCCAGCGAAGCCGGGGTGTCGTTTGAAGGCACAACGTTCATACTGACTTCCGAGCGTTTCTCTGTCAACTATCCGATGTCGGAAACTGTGCTCGACGCTAACGGCAGCGCAACCTTCAATGTCTATGGCGGCCGCCATGTGTTGACCCTTGATGTGCCGGGCATGAAGAAACAGACACTGGCTTTTGGAGTAAACAAGCCCATGGCTATAGATGTGGCTCTGGAAGAGGATGTGCGCAAACCATATGGCACATCTTACAAGCTTAACCACGACATATTCACAGGTAAAAACACCGTTGAACTTGCCTGGAATGGCGACGAGGCTGTGTTTGAAGATGATTTTGAAAGCCATGCGGCGTTTGCAGTTGATTTTGCGCCATGGACGGGTATCGATGTAGACAACGCTCCGGCAGCCCCCATGCAGGGTGCTTATCCCAACCGTGGTGTGGTGAATTATGGTCAGATTATCAACCCGATCAAGGTTGACCCGATATGGGATCCCGCGCAGTATCCAACTTTGATGGGCCGCAGCGGAATGCAGTATGTCGGATTTGTGCAGACCTCCAACGGAGTGCCCAACAACGACTGGCTGATAACCCCTGCAATCGAACTTGGTGAAGACAATATGCTGCGTTTCAGCATAAAGTCGGCCGATAAGGGGAATGCCCGCTTCACGGTTGGCATAGCTACCGTTGAGAATCCTGCGGTCGGCGATTTCACCCTGATTTCGGAGGGTAATTACATAGAGGCCGATTATCTCGATTGGAAGACGGTTGAGATTTCATTGGCCGAATATGCCGGTCAGACCGTAAAAATCGGGTTCCACTGCATTTCGCCGACAGGTGCGTTTATCTCTCAGCTCGACGATGTGTTTGTGGGCCGTGTTGCCGCCAAGGCAACCCGAATGGCCAAGCGTGTGGCGCCCCGCTCGGCAGCCAATCCCAACGAGAAATTCGTTATCATGCTCGATGGCGAAAAAGTAGGGGAGACCGAAGCCTATGGCTTCACTCTGACCGATGTGCAGCCCGGCAAACATGTGGCCCAGGTTATCGCCACATATCTCAATGCGGCTGCCGATCCTGTAGAGATTACGTTTGAAATCAACGGTGATGATTATGTTAAGGCCGATTTCACCGTGACGACCAATAATGATGTAAAGCCCGAAAATGTCAACGTTGTGCTGACTTCCAAGGCCGATAATGATGTGGCCTATAATGTGCCGGTTGCCAATGGTGCGGCTTCGGTGGCTTCAATGCCTAAGGGAGAATACACCGTTTCGGTGGAACAGAAGTTCTTCGATGCCTACAGCAGCGACGTCAACCTCGATGCGGCGAAGACCATTGCCATTGATTTGAAGGAAACTATCGTGGTTCCGTTTAATATCGCCCATGAGAGCGTTGTCAATGGTGAGACCATGGATGTGACCGTCACATGGAACCGTAACTACGGTTTTGCCGACGGTTTTGAGGAATATGACGATTTTGCCACAGACGCTTTCGGCGGATGGAAGACTGTTAACAACAACATGGATCCCTCATATCCCATCGGTTTGGGAAGCGCCAGCAATATCGTGAACTTCCCCGGCTGCAGCACACCTAATGCAGGTGTCAGCGTGCCGCCGATGGTGTTCAATCCCCATTCCACCAAGCCTGCCATGAGTGAAGATGTGGCAATACTTGCTCCTGAAGGAGATAAGTCGGTGATTTTCCAGGGCCCGCAGATGAAAGAGTCCGACAAGTGGCTCATATCTCCGCAGCTGACCATCCGCGAAGGCTATGAAATGAGCGTTCTTGCCAAGGCTTATTCGATTTATCCCGAGCGCCTTGAGTTCCTGGTGTCTACAACAGGTGATGCTACCGACGGTTTCGAAGTGCTGGATGCCGTAGAACCCTCGTCGAGCCAATGGACGAAATATGTGATTTCTTTGGCAGCATATGCCGGCAAAGCTGTATACCTGGCTGTGCGCTGCACCTCGGTCGACGGTTTCATCGTGCAAGTCGACGATTTCCGTGTAGGCCGCGAAGGCGGTGAGGAGGTTGCCGCCGCCGGTTATGTGAAGTCTTACGACGTCACCCTTAACGGGGCAAGCAAAGGCAGCACCTCTGAGACAGGAATGCTCTTCCCGGCACTTGCAGAAGGTGATTATACGGTTGGCGTTAGATCTGTCTATGCATCCGGAGCCTCTGAATATGCCAAGTATGCGTTCAATGTGACAAAACCGTCAGGCCTTGACAAGGTTGAAGCCCGGGGTGTGAGCGTTGACGGCGGTAACGGCGTTGTGAATGTGGTTGCCTACGGAGCAAAAGTGGTTGTATATACTCCCGCCGGAGCTGTTGTGGCTGTTGCGGATGTAGATGGTGAGGCATCGATTGCCGTTGCCCCAGGTATCTATGTTGTTGCCACCGGTAGCCGCGTCTGCAAGGTAACCGTGAAATAACCCCAATGCAATAACCCCGAAATACAATAAAATTGAAATGATATAACCTCCAGCGAAATAGCTGCTGACCCCATGACGGCGATGTGTCAACTTGACCCATCGCCGTCATTGTCTCTCACAGAGAACACTTTCCAATGCCATTATCTCTTCTGAATAATGGGATCTCATAAAAAATGAGCATAAATCTGATGCGAATGTAAGAGGTTGTTTAAAAATGCTTGTTAACGGAAGTGATTTAACGGAGGGTGATAATAACAGCCGCAACCATGAGCATTTCATTGGCGGATTCTGTCGTCTCTTCGTCGGCATAATCGTCTGAAATTTTCAAGCCATGCAAAAGTCCTCTCCACGACACATCTTTTCTTGGCCTGGACAAACTTACCGGAATAATTGGAATGCGTTATCTGGATGTCAATTCCAAAATCATGTTTGGCTTTCTTAATGAAATTTCCGCGATAGCCCCTGTCAGCGTAAATGAGTATTATCCATGGGAAAGCGACAATGAGCAAAGCCACAAGAGTGTATGCGGATTTGGAATCGTCGCAGAAATAGGGGGCATCGGAGAATCAAGGTAATCTTTACAATATTGGAAAGAATATCCGATTCCGGGCTGCTGCTCCGTCAAGATATTTCTCTTTTGCCCAGCATATATTTATTGGTTTGGTTCAGTATAGATGTATATATCTAAGACTGAACCAAACCAGTCTTGAACCGTCTATCACATATTTGAGAATAAGAACTAAATTTTTATTATCTTTGTTTATCCTTAACAACTCAATATATTATAACGTATGAGGAAGATAATATATATACTTTCGTCAGTAATTGTGGCGATATCCATAGGTTGTTCCCACAAGACCTACAAATATCTTCCAGCCGATAGTGGTTCGGAGAATAGCACCGTCACGCAAAGTGATGAGGAAGGTGCAGTTCAAGAACCAGCATGGACTTACTATGAACGGCTTTCTTATGCTTTCGGTGCGGATTCAACGAGCATAGGGATTAGCAATGATATGGATTTTCCAGATTGGTATTCTGGGTGCTTCATGAATGACCGAAACAGATTGACCATAAACGTAATCGGTGACACTACGAAAATAAGACCGATGTTAACGAATTTGCTGCAAGGCAATGAATTTGACATCGGAGAGGGATTATACAGTAAGCGTCAGCAGCGAACCGTAGATTCGCTGCTGACAAAAGCTGTAAATGAGAGCAATTCTACTGTGGCACGTCCACTCACATGGGCTTGGTATGAGGATGGCACTATTGGGCTGACAGTCCAAGGAAATAATGACTCCGTAATTGGACAGTTCAAGAGAGAAGTGTTTGACTCACCTTTATTGAGATTTTCAAGATGGGAGAAAGTAGGATTGCTTTTGGAGCGCGAGGAGATAATAGTACATGAAAAAATACCCGAGAGCGTAAGGGTGGTTGGCGATTCCAAAAATACAGAAACCGATAATGTCACGGATAATAGTGGAACGTTTGAATGTCACGAATCATCCCCGCAGTTTCCCGGTGGAGATGTCGCAATGATGGATTATATTGACAATAACCATAGGGGTATGTCTAAAATGAAAATAAAATCCAATTATGTATAGAG
>ERZ777011.235-NODE-235-length-89551-cov-6.956233_pt1 | contig 89551 bp, 99 predicted proteins | sample MGYA00374964_ERZ777011 | MGnify/ENA primary metagenome ERZ777011 (study PRJEB29310, sample SAMD00008975) | mouse gut metagenome | study: EMG produced TPA metagenomics assembly of the Metagenome analysis of fecal microbiota from mouse which was promoted... | reverse complement strand
AAAACGGTATCTGTACCATTTCTTTCCTCCATTAAAATAAGCGCCTTGCAGCGCTACTGTTTTCCTAATATATATTCTTACACATAAAGGGTAGGCTTCGCCATACAAGGAACGTTTATCCCTTGTTCATGGCACGCTATTTCCGCCTTTTTGCGCGTGGTGACCTCATCATCCTCCGCGCTCCAAGGTATCTTGTCTACCTTTCCCTTCTTTATAGTAATAGTTACGACTGTCTTAAAATTATAAGGAAACTCTTTTCAGTATCCCAATTCCCATCTTAACGGCAACATTCCGTCCAAGCAACGAAAGTTCAATTCCCGCAATTCTCTGATGTCGGTCAGTCCATTTTACATAACCTTCCATCCCTTTCATCGGCCCTTCGGTCACAATCAATTTTTCTCCCAGCATATACCCCTCTGAATAGCGGATAACATGCTCTTCGCCGCCAAGTTTTTGCAGCATTTCCTGCTCTTCTCTGTAAATAGGCACAATACTCTCATCCACCCCCAGCATCTTTGCTAATTCCTGAACTTTCCTGAGTCTGATGCGAAACCCATCCGTGTCCTCTGTTTCCGCAAAAATATATTTTTGAAATGCAGGTACTGTTCTTTTCTTCCATTTGCCGCATTCTTTGACCATTCGTTCAGAAAAAATCGTAAAAACGTCTTCTCCCGAAAGCAGTACATTCCTCTCATAGCATTTCTTTATGACCGCTGCCTCATGTCCTGCCTGCACCTGTATCACATACCACAAAATTCACTGTTCCTTTCGCTCCCTGTCATAAATATCTCTTTAATACAATACCTCTTCAAATTCCTCACCATCAAAGCGAAAACTCAATTTTATAGGTGTTTTATCGCCGGTCAGGTCACCGCCTATCTCCGCATATCTGTGATGAAGATTCACAGAAACAACTTGATCAGAAACTTTTGCAAGAGGACCGGAAATATACTCGTTCTTCCTTTTCTTTTCGACATCTGCTGATATTCTTACAACGGAAATACCTATTTCTCCTTTTTCATCAACAAGAAGCCCAAACAGGGCTTCTTCCTCTCCGGTAAGCATTGAGACAGACCATTCATCACTGAACAGAAGCCTTCCCGGCGTTTTTTTCAGTATTGCTTGCACTGTCTGCGGTTTAGCCGTCTCAATAAATACATAACCCGGCAGATAATTTTCTACGACGTCCCGCAAAATCCCACGTCTCTTTAACGCCTTATGCTTCACAAGATGAAAGCAACGCGTGTAGACAGAATCCGGAAGCACAGATTTTATTAAATCCTCAATCCTTTCCTCTCTCCCTTCTCCTGCATAAACAACGCACCACATTCGGTATGATCTCCCTGTTTTGGCTTCGTATATTTCGTAGAATTTGTATAATCTACGAAAGTGCGGATAAAGTATATGATGCAGAGGGAATTCAAAACAAAATCAGTTAATCATTCAGTAAATCAGCTTAACAATCAGTGAATTAAATCTCTGATGTATTTGCTGTAAATAAAAAATCCGACAGAAAGTAAAAGGATTCGTCTATCTTTCCGCCGGATCAAAATATAATATTTCTACTTACACAAGTGTCAGGATATTTTGCTGTTTATAAAAACAGAGAGTTTGTCCATATTTTTCTGCTTCAGTTCTATTGTAGGATGTACATAACGATCCATTGTAATTTTTACACCAGCATGCCCAAGGATTTCACTCAATGATTTGACATCAAATCCCTGCTCGATGCATCTTGTTGCAAAAGTATGACGCAGTGCGTGGAAATTGGCATCTTCAATACCGCACGCTGTTGTAATTGCCTTAAATCTGTTTTCCATTGTCCGTGGTTCTATATAGACATTCTGAAGACCTGTCAGAAAATAGGTATCACCGGCTTCTTTCATCCTTTCTAAAAGCGGGAGTATAGCAGAAGGAAGCGGGATTTCACGTATAGAACAAGCGCTCTTTGGCGTTGTAACAATCACCTTCGTTCTGCGTTCCGGATCCTCCGGCGTCTGAATTCGCACCATAGTTGCATGAATATCCAACTTTCTGTTTTCTAAAGATATATCCTTCCATTTCAAAGCGCATAATTCACCGAGACGAATTCCTGTATAAAGACAAAGTATAATACCAAGTCCTGTGTTACCTATATCCGAAAACAAAAATTGTTCCAGTTTTTGCTGTTCCTTTACACTGAGTACACGCATCGGCTTTTTGGAATCTTTCAGTGGGAATCTGCCTACCGGAACTACTTTCACATCATTACAGTCGCAGGCATAGCCGGCCACTGCTTTATATACAGAAATAACGCTCTTGATCATTCGCGGAGAAAGCCCCTTTCCACGCACACCACCGAATCTGAGAAGCCGTGTAAAAAAACAGGATAACTCTTCCTTTGTGATCTCCGTGATATATCTGTCGCTGAATTCAGGAAGAAGATACCAGTTTAAAATATTACGATACTTTGCGATACTGCTCTCTTTCAAGTAGAGTTTTCGCTCATTTAGCCATTCCTGCGAAACAGTTGAAAAAAGAAGATGATTACCTAATTTAATCTTCTCTTTCATGCTCTTTGCATAAGTGCTCGCTGCCTCGTCTCGTCTTTTTAAAGTTTCTTCATAAGTAGCCCCCGAGACATAACCGTATCTGATTCGTCCATCAGCCATCCGCTCTCTGATATAACGCCCTTCCCATTTCCCATTATTCCGCAAATAAATGTTGTTCCCTTTTCTCGCCATGAGAAATTCCTCCTTTTGTAGTTCATTCACTATTTAAAATAGTATTTTCTAAAAAATCAGATGAGATTTGATTGTTGACAACTTCACAAATTTAGTGTAAACTACAAAACGTATTTATATGCAGATACCTTTTTTTCGTAGATTATACAAATTCCACGAAATTATTTGAATCATTTTTCCTCACAAATTTTTCAATATTTTTCCATCATATCACCAATTAAAAAAGTAAACAACCTCTTAATTTATTTTAAAGCCATTTGAAAACATGAACGCACAAAAAAACCGGATACCCTCCGGTTTTTTTGTTATACCCTATCTCGCTTGCCTTAAAATTCAGAACTTCCCGCTGCCATACTATCAGTCAAAAACTGTCTGAGTCTTGCCCCCTCAGCCATCTGGCTTTTAAACATTTCCTCCTGCATCATTTTCCGATTGTTGATCATTCTTTCCCTCGCAGCGCGCTCTGTCTGCTCCATGATCTCTTTCAGCCTTTTATTGCGTTTCTCCCACCAAGATTCCTCTTCCGAATCACCAGACCTTTTATGGCTCCCACTGCTTTGAGGCACAGACTGTCCGATGTGCTGCTCGATAGAGTCTCCGAATTTCTCTGTGCAGATATTTGGAGAATAACCGGGCCATGAGGCAAAGGGATTGTAAACCGATCTGTTTTCCACTGTATAACCGAGTACCCATGCCTCATACTCAGGATCATTTTTCATCTGTTCCCAACCCTTTTCGGAAATCGACCAGATCTCCACATCGCCCCGACGGGAAGCATCAAAAGGAATACTGTCCATTAACGCCGTAAAAAATAGTTTATACTCTTCCATCGACATGCTTTCTCTGGAAATATCCTCTGCTCCATTTTTTTGCAGAACTTTTTTTCCCGCCTTCACCTGTTCATCCACATGTGCCCTGTCCTCAGGATGCTTTTTCCGGTAAACGTCTACTGCGCTCTCCGTCGCCTTGCCTGCAGAAGCCTCGGATTTTTTGACGTTCTCCGAAAAACCGCTTTTTTGATCTGTCCCATATTCCTTTGCAAATTTTGCAGTATAACTCTCATATTCTGCATAGCTGATACCACCGACACCCATTATAGTATTTCCTCCTTTTTATATGTTCTTTTATAGTTCTTCCTATTTCAACATAACAGTCAAAATAAACACCGCCTGTCCCACTCTATCTCCATCCTCTCTGACTGAATAATCCACTCCGCCTCCATATTTTTCAGCCGTTTTCCTCATGTTTGAGAAGCCGATGCCATGTGTATGTTTTTCCTTTTTAAGCGTCTCGGGAAATTCTCCCTGCCTGCTCTTTTTCAGTTCCCCGTCAAAACTGTTTTTTATTTCCAGAAAGAAAAATTTTCCTCTCTGAAAGGAAACACATTGAATAAACAACTTTGCATCAGGTTGTTTATCTGCAAGCCGCGCACAGGCTTCTATAGCGTTATCCAGCGCGTTCCCTAAAATAACGCCTATATCATAGCTTTGAACGGCAAGCGTTCTGGGAAACAGCAGTTTATCCGCATCAAAATCTATTCTATCGCTTAAAATACAGCAGTTCATATCATGATACTTCATATTTAACAACGCATCTGCCACTGCGTTGCCGGTGGAAAAGCGCAGTTCCAACTTTTCGAAACTTTTGTACAGAGCAGATAAATAGGCGGAAACTTCCTGATTTTCTATCTCTCCCTCAGCTGAAAATGCCTCCTTCCCAAACAGCCGCATCAGAACCGTAACCGTATTTTTCATATCATGTTTTACGCTCTTTAAATTTCCGTAAATCCGCTCAATTTCCCCGATATGCTCCTGCAGCATATCCAGCTGCTGCTCTAAAACGATACGGCTGCTCTTCTCCCTGTTTAATAAAATCATATCCTGAAACAGTTTCACGCTATATAGAACCGACAACATTGACAACAATAGAATTGCAGGAATCAAAAACTTAAGAATAGGATATTTATCATACAGTAAAGACGGCATTCCGTCCTCCACCGTGACCATAATGATCCTCAAAAAAACGCACAGCATAAGTCCCACAAGAGGCGGAGTCAAAATAAAGAGCAGCTCCGTTCTGTGCATTTCATATTCTTTTTCCCGAAACGCAGCCACCACACAACGCAGCACAAAGTAAAGAATCAAGACCCAGAGTAAAAAACAAAACGCCTGCAGGAAGACCGCCGTAAACCGCAGCACCTGTTCAAAATTTTCTTCCTTCAGATATCCTTTTATAAAGAGTTCGGTTTCCAGCTCCAGTATGACAGTACTCAGATTCATAACCATATAGGCGGCAAAAAAGCTGATCTCGCTTAAAGCAAGAAAAGTCACTGACAAAAAAACTGTAAGCGTTTTGACTGCCTTATAAAAGCAAAGAACCAGAACCGGCAAGAACAAGCACTGCAAAAACAGGCGGCATATGCTGGCAGCACTTCCCTCTCCCGCAGGCACCAGACAACCGAACATTATTTTTAGAATGCCATAACAGCAGAAAACTGCAATTGCATTCACCCTCCTGTTTGAACACCTGCTTTCTAAAAAGCAGCCGAAAAAATATTGCAGACAGTACCCTTGTGCGAAAAACGTAATGAACTCACATGCTTCAACCATCCTTTCAGCCATGCATTGTCCCTCCATTTTTCAGATAACGCATATATTCCCGCACAAATTCCTGATATTTGTCCTTTGCCAGATAAATGGTTTCGCCGTTTGTCAAAACAATACCATCGTGATAATACTCTGACACATATCCTAAATTAACCAGATAACCCCGATGGCATCGATAAAATCCCGTTCCGAGTTCCTTCTCCAAACTATTTAAGGAAGCATACATCTCATAAGTTTCTCTTCCTGTATGGACCTCAGCTTTTTTTCCCAGACTTTCCACATAAAGAATGCTGTCTTTCTTAAGTGGAAATGTGCGGCTTCGCGTCTTGATGACTAATAATGCCGTCTCTTCCTTTTTCCTCCTCTCTACATCCGTAAAGGCCCGCTCAAGTATTTCCGTAAACTTTTTTCGGTCGAGCGGTTTCAGCAGATAATGGAATGCTAGTACGTCAAACGCCTCAAAAACATAATCCTTTAATGCTGTCACAAAAATCAACACCGTCTGTTCCATGTTCTGGCGCAGCCGCCTTGCTACTTTTATGCCGTTTTCTCCCTCCATACAGATGTCCAAAAAGACAATATCATAGAACTTACCTGCAAGAAACAATTTCTCCCCAGTATCATAACTGTCCACGCTGCAGTCAGGCCTACTCTCCCGGATCAGGCTTTCTATCTCTTCCCGGATGATTTTCTCATCATCCACGATCGCTATCTTCATGAATCGCCTCCTTGAAATGCTGATATGTGATATAACAAATTTTCTTAATCCTCTATTTAGATTATCGTCAAATTTTAGATTTTCTTATGTAAAATGGAACGAAATCTCTTATAACAGGCATAAATTATCTATGTTAAAAAAAAAAATTGAAAAATCAAAAAATTGAATAGACATTCTGTTTTTGTTGTGATATACTGTAATTCACATAAAAATTCAACCGCTTCATTCGAAGATTTTTCACCATGTCAGGTGAATTCAAATGCTCATTTTGTTCGCACTTGATTCTCTGCCGATACGGTATATTACACCAGAAAGGAAAAGCAATATGACAGATAGCCAGAAAATTGATTTGATTCTCGTCAAAATGAGTTCTATTGATGAAAAAGTGTGCGTCCTCGACAAAAAAGTGGATGCTCTTGATGAAGGACTAAAAATTCTTGCTTCAGAAGTAAAAGTTCTGGATCAAAAAGTAAATGCTTTAGACCAAAAAGTAAATGCTTTGGACCAAAAAGTAAATGCTTTGGACCAAAAAGTAAATGCTTTGGACCAAGAAGTGAAAGCTCTCGATACAGAAGTAAAAACTCTTAATGGAGAGGTACGTACACTCAAATCTGTTACAAAAGATATGAATCAAGAAATAAGCAATATGAGCTCGGAGATAGACAACTTAAACTCAAAAGTAACCACTATGAGCTCAGAGATAGACAACTTAAACTCAAAAGTAACCACTATGAGTCTGGAAATAAGTAATATAAATCTGGAAATAAGCAATATAAATCTGGAAATAACCGGCATAAACCTGACTCTTGAAAATGAGATTCGGGTCAATATTATACGCGTCGCGGAAGGACATCTTGACCTATCGCGAAAACTGGACGATTATATAAAGCTTTCCCATGAAATAAAGGACAAGCAAGAAATCACTGATGTTTATATTACAATGCATAACAACAAACTGAGAGCGATGTCATCATAAAAACATGAGTTTACCCGGTGTATATGAAACAACTTTAAAAAACGGCACAGTCTCCTACCGTGCATCCATTACCTGTCAAAAAAAGCACATCAGTCTCGGCAGTTTTTCTGAGGAAAAAGCTGCTCATGAGGCCTATATTCTGGCCTGCTCTTTACTTTCTGACCATGCCCGCAATTTAATGGATTACAGGCATAGCTCTCCTCTTTCTTTTGAAAAATGGGTGGCATTGATCAATCTGCGGGATAACGGAATCTATTTTGCAACTCCGATCTATCTGATGAAAAGCTACTTTTTGTACTATCTGGAACCGGAACTGGAACTGAAATTTGATTTAGACGATCTGTTTTATTACGCATCCCACAAGATCATGCGGCGTGGTAGTCATCTTTTCGTCGCAGACTATGGCATGCAGGTGACGCTCTCCTCCCGCTATGGAATCAAAAACTATGCCGTGCCCGGAAAAGACGTAGAATTTATCAACGGAGACCCCTACGACTACCGGTATGAAAATATCCGAATTCTGAACAGTTACCACGGCGTCTCCGTCGTCCAAAAGAAAAATACTATAAAATACAAGGCAAGACTCCATATCAGAAGCTACTATCTGATCGGTTATTACGACAGCGCTGTGGAAGCCGCTGTCGCCTATAACAAAGCAGTAGATGTACTGAAAGAAAAATATCCGGCGAAACAATATGAACAAAATTACATCACCGAGTGCAGCGCCTCAGAATACGAAGAACTATACCGCTGTGTGCAGATCTCGCCCAAAATATATACACTGTAACTGTCAACTTTTCAGCTTATGGAAGATGATACAGTTTGGCGCGTCCACTTTGATTTCTTTCGTATTCATCATAATAAGTCCCTTCTCCAGATCCGTTTCAAAAAATGTCATCGTATCAGATTCATGGTTCAAGGAGACAAGATGTCTGTTATCCGGAAACAGTACCGCATCTTTTGGATAGTCGCCGCTGACCGGCAGGCAGAGCAACTTTTGAAGAAGTCCCGTTTCCTGATCAGCACTATAGACAGTTACAGTGTTGTCTCCCGCGTTGGATGTCACAACATACCGGAAATCTTCCGAAATATTCAACGCACTGGCCGCTGAATTCGAAGCATGATAATCATTCAAGGTGGAAATTGTCTGAATCTTCTCAAACTCCGGCATATCTTTCTCTACGCCGTAACTATACACATCAATATAGTTCTTTAACTCATGTACAACATACACAAATCTGCCGTCCTGCGAAAACTTGATATGGCGCGGAGCGGATTCCAAATCGCTCCGGACAATGTCCACCAGTTTCAGCCTTCCGCTCACATGATCAAGCTCATAGACATTCACATGATCCATACCCAAATCTGCGGCTAACAGATACCTATTATCACGGGTCATTTTAACACAACTCACATGGGGTCTGAAGTTACGCTCCGCAACGCTGCCCAAACCTTTACAGAATATTTCATCCGTAATCTCCCCGATGCTGCCGTCTTCATTTAACCTTAACGCCGTGATCTTTCCGTCGTGGTAGCCTGCCGTAAACAGAAATCTGTCCTCGTAATCAGTAGACAGATAACACCCTCGCATTCCGTTAATAGACGCCTGCCCCAGATTTGACAAAGTACCGTCCTTTTCAATCCGGTAAGCTTCCACTCCCATATCTGTGATTGAATATAGATACTTCTTATTATGGGTAATCGTCACATAGGAAGAATTCGTGATCTCCACCTGATCCTTCGGTGTAAAACACCCATTCTCCAAATCCACGTCATAGATCTTGATTCCATAACTCTTTTTGTCGTTTGTCAGTGTCCCTGTGGTGTAGGTTGACACATACGCTACATATTTGTCCGCCATAACTTGCCTCCTATGCCCTCATTTATCTGATTCGCTCGGGAAATCCTACTTTTTTTTGCACCTTTCGCAACGTTTTAGCCGCGTAATAATTTGCCTTCTCCGCATTGTTCTTTATGATATTATCAATATAGTCTTTGTTTTTGCTCAGATCAGCATACCTCTCCTGCAGCGGTTTTAACACACTGACTACCGCCTCGCCCACTGCGTTCTTAAAATCTCCATATCCCTTTCCGTCAAATTCTCTCTCCGTCTCCTCCGGCGTTTTCCCGGTACAGACGCTGTAAATATTGATCAGATTGTGAATACCGGGCTGCTCTTCCCGATAACGCACCTGCGCTTCCGAATCCGTCACCGCCCGTTTGAACTTCCGCATGATCGTATCCGGATCATCCATCAGATAAATGCTGGCATTAGGATTTTCATCAGATTTGGACATCTTCCTATCCGGCGCCTGTAAGCTCTTGATGCTTGCTCCGGTCTTTCCGACATAAGGTTCCGGAATTGTAAAAACATCTCCGTAAATAGCGTTGAAACGCCCGGCAATATCTCTCGTAATTTCCAGATGCTGCAACTGATCTTTTCCTACCGGTACAACATCCGCCTGATACAGCAGAATATCCGCCGCCATCAGTACCGGATAAGTAAACAGGCCCGCGTTGATATTATCCGCGTGCTTTGCCGATTTATCCTTGAACTGAGTCATCCTGTTGAGTTCACCCATATAAGTAAAGCAATTTAATATCCACGAAAGTTCACAGTGTCCCGACACATGGGACTGATAATACAGACAGTTTTTTTCGGGGTCAAGCCCTGCGGCAATGTAGAGCGTCAAAAGATTTCTGGCCCGCTTCCTGAGTTCCGCCGATTCCTGCCTGATCGTGATGGAATGCAGATCGACCACGGAATAAAAACATTCATATTCGTCGCACAGGCTCACCCAGTTTTTGAGCGCTCCCAAATAATTTCCCAAAGTCAAATTCCCTGTGGCCTGCATGCCGCTGAACAACACTTTTTTTCCGTCTATCAATTTTTTATTCCTTCCTTTCTTTGTCCTATCTCCGTATATCTGCGAACTTTAAAGCCTCTTCGACCAGACACCCTGTTTTCCTTTTGATGGCCAAGGTATCTCATCCGCATCCACCGTTTTTTCAAATATACGTCTCTTATATAAGCGAAAGTTTCTTCCTCACCCGTTTCCGCTAACATACGAAGAAAAAATTCCAAATTTTCTCTCGTGTGAGGGTGAAGAGGAGCCGGATCTTTGCCTTCCAAATAATATTCCCAAGGGCTTTTATCTGTGTAAGCGCTGCCCTGATAAGTTTTGCATGCCGCAATCCTGTCCATGATCATCTCCGCGATGTATCTGTCCGGCATAGGACAAGGCAGCATGCCGCCCGGTTCTGCATGCAGCGAGTAGTCGATCCAGTATTCGTAGTGGTGTTTATTTCTGCCCTTGTGGTGCAGCCATGCGGAGGAATAACCGATGTCCTCCCTCTCTGCATTATTTGGGCTTCTTGTGCCCTGATAATATTTTGCTCCCACCAAAAACTCAGAAGGAAAATACTTTGACAGGTCATGTGTCAGCCCCTGCCAATACAACCCTACCCGGAAACAGCCCTCTCTGACAAGTCTTCTATGATGTGTGATCGTCTTAAAATGCGCCCATGCATGCATGGTGTTTACTCCCTTTTGCTGTTATTTCTTTTTGATGTTTCTTTTATCTCCTCCGAGATATAAATGCGGACGCTCCTTTCCGGCAGCGTCACACACGCATCTTCGTTCTTCTCCCCAAGTGCCGCTGAAGCAGTCTCCTGCTCTCTCGCCGTATCTAACAGCAGCCGCCATCTTCTGTCCTTAAAGGGCTTTGGCAGCGCAAAACTATGTGGCTCCCAATGCATATTGTAAGCAACATACAGGCAGTCTTCCTCTCTGCCGTTTTTAACGCAGTATTTTCCGCAGAGCATCACTCCGATATGACGCGTCGGATAATCCATGTTAATGCGCCATGCATCCTCCCCGTGGTAGGACAGATCCGGACAGCCGCAGGAAAGATGATCCATCAGCGTAAGCGCTTCTTTTTGATGCATAATCCCGTGAGCTTTTCGCAACGCGATCAACTCTTGTGTGAACGCAAGCAGTTCCTTTTCCGTTTTTTTCAGATTCCACTTCTGCCAAGTCAGCTCATTATCCTGACAGTAAGGATTATTATTGCCGCCGGAAGATTTCCCCCATTCGTCTCCCATAAAAAGAAAGGGAGTTCCCTGCGCTGTAAAAAGCATCGTAAGCGCATTTCTCATTAATCTCTGCCTGAGCGCCAAAATGCTCTTTTTCTTTGTCTCTCCCTCGACACCACAGTTCCAACTATAATTGACATCTTCGCCGTCCCGGTTGTCTTCGCCGTTTTTTTCATTGTGCTTCCGATCAAAAGAAACTACATCCGCCAGACGAAAACCATTGTAGGTAGCAAGAAAATTAAGCTGTCCGCACTGAGCCGGATTATTCCTCTGACATTTCAAAAATGCGGCCAATTGCCCGCCGTCCCCTTTCAGGAACTGTCTCACAGTATTCTGATACTCTCTTCCGATATTTGTCAGAACGCGCTTTTCCACAGAATACGTTTTTCCATGTCGGTAACTTTGATCTGCCCCCGCCGACGTCAGAATAACTCTGCCCGCTTCCTTAGCTTTTGCAATTTCTTCGCAGGGAAACCATTCCCCCCACAATTTCACGTCCGAAAGCCCCGGTTCCAACGCAATCTCCTTTAAGGGAAGGGATACTCCCAACAGTTCAAAACCGTCAATATGATAGTTTTTCGCCCAATACAGAAGAATATCCCGTATCCGAAAAGCCGTCATGGAAGGCTCAAAATAAAACTGCAGAATAATTTCCAGATCATTTTTGTGAAGCTGCCGAACCAGCGTTTTCAGTTCTGTCACCGCATCTTCGCCGGCCGAATACGCATTTTTCGGTGCCATATAATAGCCGGGCAGATACCCCCAGTAATTGATCCGCACCGCCGAATCCTCCGCATATTTCACAGAAACTTCCGAAACAATGCGGCTTTCAGGATTTTTCATACATTCTTCAAACTCATAGACAGGCTGCAGTACAACGCCTGTAACTCCTAATTTCTTCAAGTAAGGAATCTTTTTCTGTATCCCCGCAAAAGTACCTGCTTCCTTTATTCTGGAGGAAGCGTCTTTTGTAAAACCTCTGACATGCATTCCATAATAGATGCTGTCCTCATAAGCTGTATCCGGTTTCTTATCATTCTGCCAGTCAAACTGATCCTCTACAAAGACACAAGCCTTTAACTCGTCTCTCTTTCCCGCCTCCGCATGTTCTTTCCCGAACAGTCTGTGCCCTGTCAGACACTTTGCGTAACGGTCGATCACAGGTTTTCCATCCTCATGAAACAGATAGGTATATTCCTGCGGTGAAAATCCGGAAAGCAGTCCTCTGTATATATTGCCAAGCTTCATCTCTTCCGTAAAATCAATGCGGACGGGTTCTGAACCCTCTTTATCGTATAAGAGAATACCGTTGCTGTCCCGGCCGTAAAGTTCCGCGTGGATACCGATACCCTGTGCTGTGACACTGACTCCTGCCGTATCAGCCATCCAATTCTTCAAAGTATAATTTTTATTCATACAGTTTTCCTATGTTATTTAACTGTTTCAAGTCTACAAAAATCAGTATAGCATATTTCTCTCCTTCTGTGGAGTTTTTTCACAAGTAATTTTTTATTTTGAATAAAGGATTGCGAAAATGAAGAGTAAATTGTAAACTATAAAAAAAGCAGAAAGCGAGGATACTTGCATGAGCAATGAAAATCATAAAATAACAACGGAACCGGACAAAAACATGGCGCAGGAAGAGATGACTGTGGAACTGGAGTTAGATGACGGAACCGTCATCTGTTCTGTCGTGACAATCTTTTCTATCGGCGAAAAAGACTATATCGCCTTGCTTCCGCTTGGGGAAAACGGAGAAGCGGCCGATGGAGAGGTCTGGATCTACGGCTACTCGGAAAATCCGAACGACCCCAATGAAGAACCGGAACTCCGTTATATCGAAGATGATGAAGAATATGAACAGGCATCAGAAGCTTTCGACGAATATCTGGATAGCTGTGAATTCGATGAAATACTATAAATTCTCCTGTAATTCTTTCAAAAATCTTGAGGGCTGTATCGGTTTCGCGCTGCCGCCCTCTTCTTTTATGTCCGTTTCTCCTGTAATACAAAGTAATGTCAACTCTTTTTTTGCTCTTGTCACAGCCACATAAAACATCCGTCTCTCCTCTTCGATCTCATCATCTCCTTTTGCCTTTTTGTGCGGCGTGCAGCCCTCGTTGCAGTCCGGAATAAATACTTTATCATATTCTAACCCTTTGGATCCATGCATGGTGATCAATGTCACCCCTCCTCCCTCAGATGTCTCTTCCTCCGCCTGACGCTTTTTTGCCTCGTTTGCACATCTTTCTTCCATGATTTCTTTCCATCCGGCAAAGTTTTTGCATCCCTTTGCCGAATTTTGTATCAGATCCGCCTCCGCCAGCATCTGTCTGCGGTCATTTTTTTCAGCTTTTTCCAACAAATAACCGTCATAACCCACGGCTTTTCGGATATAGCTGATTGCGAGAAACACAGGCATTGTGCGTATTTTCTCCAGATCCTCCTGTAGCCGCAAGATCCTCTCTTTCATAACCGGTCTGTCCTGATAATAGTGCAGCAGATGTCCAAACTCCGCTTTTTCGTTTACGGCTTCTCTGCTGATATAGCGAAGCGGCCTGTTCATAAACCGAAAAAACTGGCTTCTGCTTCTTTCCTTCAAAGGTGTCTGTGAAAATTCCAGATAGGCAGACAAATCATCGACGATATCAGAATCAAAAATACTCTTTACTCTTTCTTTTAATACACAGGGAATACCCTCCTGTCTGCACTTTTCCGCAAACAGGGGAAACATCCCGGAAGTTCTGCTTATCACGGCGCATTCCGACAGATTGCCGGAGCTTTTTTCCCTCCGCAGATGATCTATCAGCGCGCGCTCCATCATACCGGCTGTCCCATATCGCTCCACACAGACCTGTATTCCCTGCCCGCTTTTAGCCACGCTGTTTTTGGGGAATCGGTTTTTGTTGTGCATGATCAGTCTTCCTGCCGCCTCCACAATCTGCGGCGTACTGCGGTAATTGATTCCTAACGTCACCCTTTCCGCCCTCGGGTAATCCTCCGGAAAATGCAGCATGATCTCCGGTCTGGAGCCCCGAAAGCCATAGATGGACTGGTCATCGTCCCCCACAATAAAAAGGTTGTCCTCCGGCGCGGCAAGCAGCCGCACCAGCCGGTACTGCAAGGGCGCAATATCCTGAAATTCATCGATCAGGATATAACGGTACCTAGCTTGATAACGTTTTAAAATGTCCGGCCTTTTCCGAAACAATTCTTCACACTTAAAGCCCATATCGTCAAAATCCACCTTTCCAAGAATATTTTTTACTTCTTGAAAATCACGGGAAATCCTTGAAAATAGTTCCGGCGGAATGGCTTTCGGTATATATTTCAAATCTTTATCACAAAGACCTGCTTTATCAATGCGGTTTTTGCTCTGTCCGATCTCTGACAGAATTTCCTCGAGCATATCGTTGTGCATACTTACATTATAGCGATTTTTTTGAATAAGATCCCTAAGTATTTTTTTCTTTTCTGCCTCGGATAAGATACTGCCCGGCCGGCAGACGGATGTTTCTCTCAAAATAGAATAAAAGACGGCATGGAATGTGCCGAAAGTTACCGGAGGATGCGCTCCCTCACAGAGCGATAGAAAGCGTTGCTGCATTTCAGCGGCAGCGGCCTTAGTGAATGTGATCACAAGAATCTCCGATGGATTTACATGATGCGCGTTTATCAAATGTGCGATTCTTCTTGTCAGCACAAAGGTTTTCCCGGAGCCGGGCCCTGCGAGAACCATCATAGGACCCGCTCCGTGAGTGATCGCCTTTTGCTGTTCAGGATTTCCGGCTCGCTCCGGTTTGCTGCACAGGGAAGATTCCTGCATTAAGCCTGCGATTTCTCCAAAAGCTCTATCCCCTTTCTGATTCGGGATAAAGCTTCTTCCTTTCCGAGAATTTCCATAATCTCTGTAGCTCCCGCCGGCGTCATCTGTTTTCCGGAGACTGCAGTGCGGATCGGCCAAAGCACATAACCGTTCTTGCAGCCTTTCTGTGCTGCAAAATCACAGAGTTTCTGATAAAGCGCATCATTGCTGTAGTCTTCCTGCTTTTCCAGAACAGGAAGGAGTTCTCTCAAAATTTCCAAAGAAGACTCCGCTGTGGTCCTCATCTTCTTGTGCGTGTACATCGTTATGTCATACTCCGGCAAAGCCTCAAAGAAGTCGATGAGCGCCGGAATGTCCGGGAATATTTCAATTCTCGTCTTCACCATCTCAGCAATCTTTTTCAGATCCAGCGACCTATTGACCGCTTTGGTCAAATATGGTAAAGCCATATCATAGAATCTGTCAAAGTCCATTTGCTTGATATATTCCCCGTTCATCCACTTTAACTTCGTGTAGTCAAATACTGCCGGAGATTTGGACATATGGCGGAAATCAAAGACTTCCGTCAATTCCTTTAGCGTAAAAATCTCTCTGTTATCGCTGGGACTCCACCCCAAAAGCGCCACAAAGTTAATGACTGCTTCAGTCAAAAATCCTTGTTCAATCAAATCCTCGTAGGAGGAGTGGCCGCAGCGCTTGGAAAGCTTGTTGTGCTGCTCATCGGTGATCAGCGGACAGTGCACATACACCGGAACCTCCCAACCGAAAGCCTCATAAAGCCTGTTGTACTTCGGAGAAGAGGAAAGATATTCATTCCCCCGCACCACATGGGTAATCCCCATCAGATGATCGTCCACCACATTGGCAAAATTGTAGGTGGGATAGCCGTCGGACTTGATCAAGATCATATCGTCCAGTTCCGCATTTTCCACCGAGATATCCCCGTAGATCTCATCGTGGAATACCGTCTCACCCTCCGTCGGATTATTCTGCCTGATCACATAAGGCGTACCGGCGGCAAGTTTCGCTTCCACTTCCTCCTTGCTCAAGGAAAGACAATGCTTGTCATAGACATTGATCTCCTTTCCGGCCACGGTTCTCGTCAGCCCTGCCAGTCTCTCTTTATCACAAAAACAATAGTAGGCCTCACCCTTTTCCACCAGCTTTTTTGCATACTCCAGATAAAGTCCGCTCTTTTGCCGCTCACTCTGGACATAGGGACCAACGCCGCCGTCTTTGTCCGGCCCCTCATCATGGAGGAGTCCTGTTTTCTCTAGAGTTCTGTAGATAATATCCACTGCGCCCTCCACCAATCTCTCCTGATCCGTATCCTCAATGCGGAGAATAAAATCCCCGCCTTCGTGTTTAGCAATCAGATAAGCATACAACGCAGTTCTCAGATTACCCACATGCATCCGCCCGGTGGGGCTGGGCGCAAATCTTGTTCTTATTTTCATTACTTTATACTCCTTTATTTCGTTATTATAGTTATTTTAAATCAGGCTCTGTCCTTCCAGTTATTTTAGCATACTGCAAAATCGAACTCAACAATTTATTCCGGTTTCTTTGCCGTACAATTTCACCTGTTTGATATACTGTCATCCGAATAACGCCTCTTAAAATATTAAAAAAAACAATTTTTATAGAACCGCTTCGATTCTACCACAAATATTTCTATGGTTCAATATTTCGTGTCAGTCTTTCAATTTTTGCATAAATTTTCTTTCATTACACATCCTAAAGCAAACCGTACAAAATCAGGAGGCATTCGCCATATGAGCAGTAAAAAACAAAAAAATAAAGAAAAAAATCATAAAAACCATAAAAAAGATCAGGAGGCATACCACATGAGCGAGGATAAGAACAAAAAACAGGGATCGGAAACCCGGGAAGAAATCAAGGAAAGCGGTCAGCTGCTTCTCGACAAAAACAAGAAAAAGAACCATATCCAGCTTATCACGATCATCGGCGAAATCGAGGGGCACGATAATCTGGGCAACAATTCAAAAACCACAAAATATGAGCACATTCTGCCGAAATTGGCGGCGGCTGAGGACGATGAAAACATCGACGGCCTGCTGTTTTTGCTGCACACTATGGGTGGTGACGTGGAGGCCGGACTGGCCATCGCAGAACTGATCGCATCCATCAGCAAACCTACCGTATCCCTTGTGCTGGGAGGTTCCCACTCCATCGGAGTCCCCATCGCCGTCAGCACAGACTACTCTTTCATTGTTCCCACCGGCACGATGGTCGTACATCCGGTGCGCATGAGCGGCACAGTCATCGGCGCAAAACAGACCTTCGACTACTTCAGGCAGATGCAGGCGCGCATCAGTTTCTTTGTCTCCAAACATTCCGACATCAGCAAAGAGCGTTTTGAAGAGCTGATGATGGAAACCAAGATGCTGACCAAGGATGTGGGCACGATTCTGGAAGGATCGGAAGCCGTGGAAGAAGGTATCATTGATGAAGTCGGCGGTCTTAAAGAAGCCATGGCCGAATTGCAAAAGCGGATCGAAAAACACAAAAAGCGCTGATTTTCTACACATCAAAGTCGTCGTTTTCCGCTATTGTAATATCAAATTTCATATCCTCTTCCTTCACCTCAAAACCGAAATCGGCCTGCGGACGACTCTTCCTTTTCGGTACGGGAAGAGGATTGTGAAGAGGTTCTCCGGGGGCAGGTTCCTTCTGCTCCCGTATTTCTTTCTTCTCTTTTTCCACCACATCTTTTTCTTCCTCTGCCACGCTTAGCTTCTCCTCCTTCTCCGGTTTGACACACTCCTTTTCCTCTGCTTTTTCAGATATTCTGAGCGTTCCGCAGATACCGACACCCGCTAACATACACCAGCCCAAGATCATCGCCGGATTCCACCGCATCCCTTCTATTCCCAGAATTCCAAAAGCGTACAAAATAAATAAATTCAAAATAAACGCACTGTTTTGCCCCTTATTTCGCATAAAAAACGCGGGAACAATAAAAAATGCCATTGAAATGATCGATAGGAATACAATACATGCATAATCGGGTATCCCAAACACCTGCACGATATTTTCTCTGTTAAAAGCCAGACTCCATGCTCCGGTCAGACCTGTCTCCGCCGAAAAGGCTTCCGATGCATAGAGAAAAGCCCCATAGGCTCCCGTTAAAAATATCAGCATATACAGGCCGGAAAAAACTGTGCTTCGTTCACAAAATTTATGGTGTAAAACACCCGTCAGATAAAAAACAAACAGGTAAAGCACAAGATAAAGCAACTCCGGAGTCAGCGAAAAAACATACTCCAAAGATAGCGGAAAAAAGCCGAATAACGCCGTGGAGACCGCCGCCGAAAACACACCCGCATAAATCCGCATACCGGCATAAAGCAACACCAAACAGATAAAAAACAAAACGACCTGCAGTACACCCCCTGCAAAAGGTGTGTTGCCGAAAATCAAAAGCATGCCATGCAACAGCAGGACATAGAGACCTGATGCGCCATGGACAGAACCGATCACATCGCCGCCTTCTCTTACCAGAGCCATCTTATAAAAAGTATCGTCCCCGAAAGCAATGGGAATATGATACATCAAATAAAGAGCCAGATATACGGCTATGCCCAGAATTGTCAGCAAGGGGAGCAAGATTCCAAACACGGTTTCCGCCCGCTTTTTATTTGCGATATGTTTCCCGAGTTCCCGAAAGAGCGTGCGAAAAGCCATGAACACTGCCGCCGTAAGCAGCAGATACAGGCAGATTGCCCCGATCAGAACCGGAAGCGGCCATCCGAACATCCCGATAAAACCGGCCGCCTCCAGCGTACAGAAAATACAAAAACCACTGAAAAAAACAAAAAGTCCTAAAATTATATAACTGAATACAGTTTTTCTTAAGTTCATAACCCCTCTCAGACTCAGATATTTTCATCCAGAAAAGTCTCAATGTTATACCGCGGTCTCTGCTTGACCTCAATATAAATCTTGCCGATATACTGTCCGATAAGTCCGATACTGACAAGCTGCACTCCTCCCAAAAACCAGATCGACAAAATAAGAGACGTCCACCCGGCGGTCACATGTCCGGTAAAATAGCTTACAAGAGCATAGACAGCCGCCAAAAACGACAACATTATGATCACAATTCCAAAAGCTGTGATCAGGCTGATTGGCTTCACACTAAAAGAACTGATACCGTTAAAAGCTAACGCCAACATCTTTTTAAGCGGATATTTGGACTCTCCTGCCACCCGCTCTTTTCTCTCATAATAGACACAATCGGTCTGATAACCGATCAGGGGCATCATTCCCCGCAAAAACAGGTTGGTCTCTCTGTATTTTGAGAACTGCTCCACTGCACGCTTTGACATCAGCCGGAAATCCGCATGATTATATACGGTCTTTACTCCCATCACTGCCATAAGTTTATAGAAACTCTGAGCCGTAAAACGTTTGAAGAAAGTATCGGAAGAACGATCTTTGCGGACACCGTACACAATATCGTTTCCGGCGTGAAATTTATCGATCATCTCCTCGATCACATCCACATCGTCCTGCAGATCCGCGTCGATGGATACGGTCACATCACTGCAATCTTTCGCCGTGACCAGCCCGGCAGTCAGCGCAAACTGATGCCCTACATTTCCCGCCAGTTTTAAGCCTTTCACGTTATTGTAAAGTCTGTGCTCTTCCTCGATCAGCTCCCAGGTTTTATCTTTGCTGCCGTCATCCACAAAAAGTACAAAACTGTCCTGCGCGACCTTTTTCTTTTCAATCAGATCCTGCAGCACACCCCGCAGCGCTTCGGAAGATATTTTAAGTGCCTCCTCTTCATTATAACAAGGTACCACCAGTGCCAGTCTGTCCATGCCATTTTATCCTTTCTATCCGATTGCCTGTTCCAAATCTGCGATGATATCATTTGGGTTTTCGATGCCTACAGAAAGCCTGATCAGATCAGGGGCCACTCCGGCTTCCACAAGCTGTTCATCACTCATCTGTCTGTGAGTATGGCTTGCGGGATGAAGCATACAGGTTTTGGAATCCGCCACATGAGTCGCAATCACCGCAAGTTTCAGCTTATCCATCATCTCTCCCGCCGCTGCTCTGCCGTCTTTCAAACCAAACGCTATCACACCGCAAGTGCCTTTCGGCATATATTTCTGCGCCAACTCGTAATATCGATTATCCGGAAGCCCGGGATATTCCACCCATGCCACTTTTTCATGTCCTTTCAAATACTGCGCCGCCTTTAAGGCATTGCTGCAGTGTCTTTCCATGCGCAGAGCCAAAGTCTCCAGTCCCAGATTCAATAAAAATGCATGCATCGGCGCCTGAATGGATCCGAGATCCCGCATCAACTGTGAAGTTGCTTTCGTAATATATGCGCCTTTTCCGAATTTTTCCGTATAGATGATGCCATGGTAGGACTGATCCGGCGTGCATAGCCCCGGGTATCTGTCGGGATAAGCCGCCCAGTCAAAATTTCCGGAATCCACGATACAGCCTCCAACCGCAGCGCCGTGACCATCCATATATTTTGTGGTGGAATGAGTCACGATATCCGCCCCCCAGTTAATGGGATTGCAGTTGATGGGTGTCGCAAAGGTATTGTCCACGATCAGCGGACAACAATGCATATGGGCAAGATTTGCAAACTTTTCAATATCTAACACCACCAGAGCCGGATTAGCGATTGTCTCTGCAAAAACGCATTTGGTATTTTTCTGAAAAGCCTTTTCCAGTTCCTCCTGCGGTGCATCCGGATCCACCACCGTGCATTCGATCCCCATCTTTTTCATCGTACAGGTCAGCAGATTAAAGGTACCGCCGTATACGGTGGAGGACATCACAACGTGATCCCCTGCTTCGCAAATATTGAAAACAGCATAATAATTGGCAGCCTGACCGGAACTGGTCAACATAGCAGCATAACCACCTTCGAGTTCGCAGATCTTCTGCGCCGCCATGTCGTTCGTCGGATTCTGCAGCCTTGTATAAAAGTAACCGGAATCCTCCAGATCAAAAAGACGTCCCATCTGTTCAGAACTGTCGTATTTAAATGTTGTACTTTGAACAATCGGCATCAGCCGCGGCTGTCCGTTGGCCGGCTTCCAGCCGGACTGTACGCAAATGGTATCCTTTTCCATTTATTTCCCACTCTTTCCCATATACTCCGATCTGAGTTCTTCTATCATGCCACAGTAAATTTCCTTACAGTTTTCCTCCTCGCCCGCCTTGATATAAGCGACACAGGGAGCCAGATAGGTGTTCCAAAGCCAGAGATATTTCTCTTTAGCACAAACGTCTTTCTCGATCCGCTTTACCAACGTCGGCGCGATGTCATAATATTCCTCGATCAAAGTCTGTCCCTCTTTTGTGGAAGACAGATAACTGTCCCGAAAGTCTTTGATCAGTCTGAGTTCCTCGCAGTCCTCACCTTTATTCAAATTTCTGCAGACCGCAGTGGTCACATAACACAGCTTCCTCTTAAAACCCCCATTGATAGAATCGTATCCGGCAGCCGAAATATTACCGTCCTTAAATGACTCTCTCCAGACTTCACAGATCACATCCGCAAGCCTGTCCGCCTTACTGTCCCGTATTTCCTTAATGGACGGAAGCACATAGACTACCATGAACATATTTTTATCCATCTGCAAGGAAAACTTCTCATTCTTCTTCCGAACCTGCTCAAGAGCCTGTTCCTGATCTCTGACAAAAGCCTCCGCAATCTGCCTGTAGATCTCCTCCAGTTCTTCAGGCGAGGCATTGTCAAATATAAGTTTTAACGCTCTGTAAAACGCATAGTTTTCTCTCTTGTGGCCTTCAAACAGCTCCGGATAGGAATTTCTTTTAAAAGCTCTCACTTTTTCCGTATAGTCTCGAAATACAGAACCGACGTGGGATAAAACAAACTGCAGATTTTCCTGATATCCGGCAGGATTCGCATAAGTCTCTTCCGCAGTAAGGCCTGCCCTATCCTCCGTCTGTTTTGCCTTCTCCTTTGTCAGATCGATCTTTTCGCCGCAGAACATACAAAGAATCGACTCTCTGCCCACAGGCGCCTGCATCTTCTCGCTGCAATGGGGACATTTTATCAAAATGGTTTCCATGCTTTATATCCTTTCTTTCTACTAAAGCAATCTGCCGGAAAATAGACCGCCGCATATAGTCCGCAATATCTTATTCATTCCAGTTGTGGTATACGCCCTGCACATCATCGTCATCCTCCAGCAGATCAAGAGTCTTCTGCAGGTTCTTTATCGCAGTCTCGTCTGTCAGATCCACATAATTCTGAGGAATCATCGTCACTTCCGCCGATACCATCGCAATCCCGGCATCTTCCAGAGCCTTTCTGACAGTTTCACAGTCATCCGGAGCAGTCAGAATCTCAAAACTGTCCTCCTCCTCGCCGAAATCTTCCGCCCCTGCATCAAGCGCGAGCATCATCATCTCATCAGCCTCCATATCGCACTCTTCTTTGTCGATAATGATCTGGCCTCTTTTGTCAAACATATAGGATACGCATCCCTGCGTACCTATGTTTCCCTGACCTTTTGTAAATGCATTTCGGACATTGGCTGCAGTACGGTTTTTATTATCGGTCAGTGCATCCACGATAATTGCAATACCGTTAGGCCCGTATCCTTCGTAGGTGACATACTCGTAATTCACATTGCCGTCGTCGCCCGCCGCCTTTTTGATGCCGCGCTCGATCGTATCGTTAGGCATATTGTTGGCTTTTGCCTTTGCTATGACCTGTGCCAGCTTGAAATTATTTGCCGGATCCGGTCCTCCCTCTTTTACCGCAACAGCAATCTCACGGCCGATGATCGTAAAGATCTTTCCCTTCGCCGCGTCATTTTTCTCTTTTTTGTGCTTAATGTTAGCAAATTTTGAATGTCCTGACATCTGTGTTATCTCCTCCGTCTATGTAATAAGTGTAAAAATTATGCAGTTTTTGTGACAAGAACTTTCTCGATCCTTCTGTTTTCCACCTTCAGGATCTGGAACCGGTAGCCGTCCACTGTAATAGAAAAATTTTCATTTTCCTCCGGTATACGGTCCATTTTTGAAATCAGGAAACCGTTCAGCGTATCGAATTCATCCTCTTCGAAATTGATACCGAACCGCTCTTCCAATTCCTCCAGCTCCGACATGCCGTCTATGATATACTCATCCTGTCCTTTTTTCTGGATATGGCTCTCCTCCTCGTCATATTCATCCAGAATATTGCCGACAATCTCCTCCAGAATATCTTCCATCGTCACAAGACCGGCCGTCTGCCCGTACTCATCAATGACGATAGCCATTTGTACTTTTTTCTGCTGCATCTCCTGAAACAGCGTATCAATTTTTTTCTTTTCTGTGACAAAGAGCGCTTTTCTGAGCAGGTCAGGGATATTTTTGATTGCCATCTTTCTGTTTGCGGCGATCCTGTTCATACGGAAAGCGTCTTTTAAGAATAAGATGCCGATAATATGATCAATGTTTTCCCCATAGACCGGAAATCTGCTGTTAGCACAGTCCAGCATGTAGTCCAACGCATCTTTGAGACTCATATCGCCTTCCATACCGACAATCTGTGACCGATGGGTCATGATATCTCCCACCACTTTGTCGTTCAGGGCAAAAATATTAGAGATCATCTCAGCCTCGTCAGCCTCGATAGTTCCCTTTTCCTGACCTTCATTCACCATAGTCAGAATATCTTCTTCCACTTCCTCCGGTTTTCCGCCCCGTCTGTTTTTTAATCCCTTTTTTACGGTTCTCACGATGGTTCCTAAACGGAAACTATCAGGGTTTCCATCTGTGTCTGCCATTCTCTCATCTCCTATTTTTTCAATGCTTAACATGCGCTGCCATAGGGCAACACTATTTTACAATATAGCATCTATCCCCGGTACAGTCAAGAAAAATGCCCTATCACGGCAACAATATGCCTCAAACTGTTAACAATATACTGTACTCCCCGCACTATGGTATTCTCCACCGCAAATCCCAAAATAAGACACACGGTAAACGCCGTAAACACTGTCAGCGCGATTCCGCCGATGCAGCCAAAACGCAGAGGCTGTATGCCGATCTTTCCCCATGTCACTACAAACAGCCCGTACCAGTGCACCAAAATGATTGAATAACTGTATTTTGACAGCATCTGCGTAACAATTGGGGATTTTCCATTCAGCTTACCGTCCAGTCCGGATAATGCCACCAACACCGCCCCCGCAAAAAGCACCATCGCCGGCGCCGTATTGCAGACATATTCTTTGAAAGAATGATCCCAGACCATAATGAAACCTATGACTGCCGCAGATATTCCACCGAAAATCAATACGAACCGTTCCATCCACTTCATTCTTCGCTCCGTGAGAATATAGCCGAGAAGAAAAACTCCCTCCCAGCTCGCAAGATTCATCGCAAAACCGATCTGCACGCCTGTAAGCGGCAGCCAGATGGCTATGCACTCCTCTGTCAAAATCAAAAAGAATAAAACCGTTATGTGGCTGTCCTTCAGATTTTTAACCATGATCCGCATAAACGGCGCTGTGATATACAGGGAGATCAATGTGTAGATAAGCCAGTAGTGGGGCACGATTCCGGATGCTCCGGCCAGAATCTGCCGAACGCCTTCTTCCAGATTTTTGGGCGGAATCAGACTGATCTGCCCTGACACCCCCAAAAAGATAACATAATAAACAACCATGGGCAATACTACTTTTACAAACCGTTTGAAATAAAATGTTCCCAGACTCTCTTCTTTTTTATCTGAGAGCAAAAGTGAACCTGAAATCATGACATAAAGGGGATTGCAGACCAGTCCGATCCCTGTGCAGATCCGCAGCAGATTCGTTTTCCAAAGGGCCGCCTCCACATCCGCCTGCATTGCGCAGGCATGGGTCAGAATCACCATGATCGCTGCAAAAATGCGGGCATGATCCAAATAAGTCTTTCTGCCTTCCGGCATACTTTTCCCGCAAAATATCTGCCTTATATATTCACCGATACCAAGCTCTTTCCCAGCATGATAATGCGCCATTCCGGCGAGAACGGCAAATACCGGCATCAAAAAAATCATCTGGCGGCATGCGCTCAGGCTGTCCGACAGATTTCCCCGCCATTCGCAAAATAGCATCACGGCAAAGCCGAGAAGCATCAAAACCGCCGTCAGTATTATCGTTCTCTTTATCTGATCCTTTGTTCTTTCCTTCATCTCGTTCCTCTTTATGTATATTGTCCCTGCAAGATCCTGCCGTACAGACGCCCTGAACCGACTAGGAAGTCAGTTCAAGGCTGATTGCTAACGCATGGTTTACCTGATGCATCACTTTCTCATCAAGATGACATACTCTGTCTTTCAAACGCATTTTATCGATCGTTCTGAGCTGCTCCAACAGGATCACGGAATTTTTCTCTATCTGGTACTGTTCCGCGCGAATCTCAATGTGTGTCGGAAGTTTCGCCTTGTTTTGTCTTGACGTGATGGCCGCACAGATGACGGTGGGACTGTGTCTGTTTCCCGTATCATTCTGTACAATAAGTACCGGTCTTACGCCGCCCTGTTCAGAACCTACCACGGGTCTCAAGTCGGCATAGTAAATATCTCCTCGTTTCATGGACACTCACCTCTTGAAATTTTCCTGCCTCTTTTTTGTCGGAAAATATGGGCTTTTTCATTCTTTCTCCGGCAGCAGGTTGATATTTACAGTATTTCCCGCGGTTTTTTTTTTCATACACAAAATTTTATGTTTTCCTTCAAAAAATATCACTGTCAAACTTCCGCATCTAAAAACTTTCTGTACTCACACATATACTCTCGGGATGCGGTTGCCGAGGTCACAGGCCAGCTCGTAGTTAAAGCGGCCTGAAAGCTCACCAAGCTCCTCCATGGTAATCTGCTCTGCCCCGTCTTTTCCGATAAGCGTCACCAGATCCCCTTCTTTGGCCTCCGGAATTTCAGTCACATCCACCATAAACTGATCCATGCAGACTCGTCCTACAATAGGCGCCCTCCTGCCGCAGATCAACACGTCGCCTTTTCCGGAAAGCCCTCTGGGATAACCGTCACCGTAGCCCACCGGAATCGTAGCGATCCGCCTCTTTCCATCCGTCACATAAATGCCGCCGTAACTGACGGGCGTTCCGACAGGCAGAACCTTCACATAAACGATATGACTGTACAGACTGAACATCGGACGCAGTTCGCTCTTTTCTCTGTCCATCTCCTCAGAGGGCCACAGACCGTACAGCGCAATTCCCGCACGCACGAGATCCAATGACGTCTCCGGCATTTCCAAAATAGCCGCGCTGTTGGCGCAATGTTTTAACGGAATACGCAGGGTCAATTCTCTTTCCACCCGCTCTGTAAAATGCACAAACTTGGCAAACTGTTCTTCGGCACTGGTCTTATCTCTCTCATCCGCCCTCGCAAAATGAGTAAACATTCCTTCTATTTCCAGTCCGGGCAGCTCCATGACTTCCTTGACAAAAGCAATGCCGCTGTCATCAGGAAAAACTCCGATTCTGGACATTCCCGTATCTACTTTAATATGAACCTTCAAACGCTTTCCCATCTTGAGCGCCGCCGCCGAAAGTTCCCTCGCCATGTCCGCCCGGAATACGGTGGGACGGATATCCTCCGCAACAAGCCTCTCATAACAGTCGGGAAATGTATAACCGAGAATTAAGATCGGCTTGCGCAGTTCATTTTGCCTAAGTTCAAAAGCTTCTTCCGCCGTTGCCACCGCATAGCCGAAAATATACTCAAAATTCTCAAGCCTCTTTGCGATCTGCACAGCCCCGTGTCCGTAACCGCCCGCCTTGATGACCGCCAGTATTCTTGTCTCAGGCGCCAGCTTTTTCCTCATGTTTTCTATATTTTCCACCGCGGCATCAAGTTCGATCACCGCGCAGACTCTTTTATGTTCCTCCAACATTATTCTATATAACCCTCGCTTTTTTTCTTCGGCCTGTATTTTTCGGGATTGTAATGCATGTCAAAAATATCGATCACATCCCGGCCGAAAATATTATGCATATATGAATATAACTCGTAAGTATTTGTCTCTCTCTCCTGCTTACGGATGATCGTTTCCCTGAGTTTTACGCGGATCTCATCGATCCATTTTTCACACTCCTCTATCTCTCTCTGGTTATCTTTGAGACGCTTGTAGCAAACCTCCATAGTCTTTAACATTAACTGACGGTTGATTTCTTCTATCTCACGCGGGATATCCTCATTTTCACCTCCCAGATCCTCCAGCCTTCGGCTGCATTCTTCCACCATCTCTTTCTGACGATCCATCGTCTTCTGCACCGCGTCGTCCCGTCTTCCGTCATAGCGGTCCGCAAGCTGAATAATTTCATCCAACAGTTTTCTTTTAACCGCTTTCAGCTTTTTTTCTTCCGTATTTATTTTCCCCTGCTCTTTCAGCAGAGAATTCAGCTTTTTTTCCAGCTTCTTTATCTCAGGCGTCACATTCGCCTGAGTAAACAGCCTGTGCCAATTATGATCCAACGTCAAAGTCGGTATTTTTGTTTTCGATAAAGCCGGCCTGTAAATATCATCTGTTCTTGACATATCATTTCTCCCCATTATTCCATACTGTCATTTGTCAGCCTAAAAGACAGCTTCATCAGACTTTCCGAAAGATGTACATTTTCCACTTGGATATTGGAAGGCACATTCAGATCACAGTGAGCAAAATTCCAGATGCCCCGTATCCCGCATTCGGAGAGAATACCCGCCACCTCCACGGCGCTGGCTTTCGGAATCGTCAGCACTGCGATATCAATATCGTTTTCTTTCACAAACCGCTCCATCTGCTCCATTGGCTGCACTTCGATATCCCGGATTTTTTTCCCATGAAGAGCCGGGTTTTTATCGAAGACTCCTTTAAATAAAAAACCCCGTCTCTGAAAATCCATGTAATTTACAAGAGCCTGTCCCAGATTCCCCGCCCCCACCAAAATCATATGATGGGATATATCAAGCCCCAGAATTTTTCCGATCTCATGATACAGGTATCCCACATTATAACCGTACCCCTGCTGTCCGAACCCCCCAAACTGATTTAAATCCTGCCTGATCTGGGAAGCCGTCACATGCATCAGATCACTCAGTTCTCTGGATGATATTCTTGTGACACCTCCGTCTTTCAACTCCCCCAGATACCGAAAATAGCGGGGCAGTCTGGCGATCACCGCCGATGATATCTCCTTCGATAATTCCCGACTCTCTTCCATGTCACTCCTTTTTTGCCGTCTGTCAGATCTATTCCTTTGTTGTCACCGTCACTGTCTGATATGGTATTTCAATCCCGTGTTCCAGATACTGTTTCACCAGAGCAAGTCTGATATCGCTGCAGGCATGGAAGCTGTCATCCAGATTCTTTGTCCAGACCGTGGTTTTTAAGATGACTCCATCCGCAGAGTACCCTTTTACAAACACATTGTTCTCCATTGTATTCAATGTCAGTTCATGTCCCGCGCAAATCTGTTTCATCAGCAAGATCGCCTGCTCGATATCGGAATCATAGCCCACCGTGATCTCCATGAAATTACCGATGTTCTCCGTATAATTCGTGTTGGTGATCACCGCTGAGTCCATCACCGAGTTTGGCACAATACAACTCTCTTCATTGTACTGGCTGATGATTGTGTGGCGCAGCGTAATGTCAGTTACGATCCCTTCCGCGATCACACTGTTTCCCTGCAAAACCCTGATCTTGTCATTCACATTGTAAGGCTTTGAAAACGCAAGACTGAATCCGCTGATCACATTGGAAAGAGCCTGCTGTGCCGCAAAAGTTGCCACCGCAATCACAAGGGAACCACTCTGCAAGATCGCCGTACTCATATCCTTTGTCACATCAAACTGTTGTGCCAGTGCATAGACGGTCAGCACAAGGATCACAGCTTTAAAGATCCCTCTGGAAAACCGCAGATGAGTGGCTCTGTTCTTCTTTTCCAGACGTCTGAATACAAAATTGACTACTTGGGTCAGTGCAATGGCCGCACTGATAAAAGAAGCGATTATGATCATCTGATCGATTCCCATTGTATTGTCCCCCTCCCGTCACAGGATCCTTGCTCCTATTTTTTATTTTCCGGCAAAATTTCTGCCCCCAGCAAAAACGGAAACACCGCCATAACAGGGTACAGATAGCGCAGCTGTACGGCAGGCCCTAAAAGCAATGTCAGAAAATATCCGAACACCAGTGCAAGCGGTATGCATTTTGCGAACCTACGATTGATCAAATACCACCCGGCAAGCAGCAGATACAGCCAGATCCACACCCCCGGCACAAACAGATATTTAAAAAGCGGAATCTGCAGATATGCGTTATCATCCGCCCATTTTTCCATGCGCCTCCAAAGCCCCGGCCATTTTGTATCTTTATGGATGTCAGCTTCGCGAAGCCTTTCTTCATCCCAGCGCGTCTGCACATAGCCGCCTCCGGCCGGATCCCCCTCCTGTGCATTGATATAGGCATGGCTCACGTCGCCCGGATACAGATAGCCTGCGTCCACCGCTAACGCCGCGTTCAGATAATCGCCGGGAAACTGCAAAAACAATCCCACATAGGAAGTCAGAAAATCCTTCGCCCGATATCTGACTACATAGGTATTCGTATAGCTTTTCACCGGGTCGGTAAAATCCGGTCTGTAATCTCTGTACGCCTCATCCAGAATAAAATCATTGATCAGAGCCCTGTCCTCATCGGACATAGCGCCGTCATCCTCCTTCAGCACGCCGATCCCCCCGTGATAAAGTATTGTTCTGGAGAGCTGTTGAATCGGGATGCTGAGCATCTCCCGCTTATCTCCCTGTTCGGCCCCGACCGCCTTGAAAATACCGGACAAGAGCAGATTTCCCACAAGAAAAGTCCCTACAGCCAGCAAAAAAAGTCTTCCCCGAAAAGCCCTCCTGCCCTTGTCAAACGCGAATGCCGCAGCCAAAAATACAAGCAATACAAGAAAAGCATATTTTCCATTATTGCGAAACAGGATCATTAAGGTTCCGGACACAAAGAAAAGCGGCACACAAGCCTTCTTTCCCTCTATAAGCTCCGAAAGCGCGAGCACAGTCACCACAAAGAATGCGCTGAACAAGGTATCTTTTGTCACGCTTATGCTCATATAGACATGAAATGGATACAGCATACAGAGTATCTGCAGAACCGCCAGACCTACTCTTTTCATGCCATGCTGATATGAATATCGTATGCCAAAAGCAAAAGCCGCAGAGAGAAAAAGCATCTGAAGCAGTGCATAAAAGGCAATTCCCGCATTTACGCTCCCAAACACATGCTCCCCCAAATCCATAGCTCCCTTTATCAGAAGCGTATGAAAAATAGGGTGATGATCGATGTATCTCCCGGACAGTATCTGTTCTAACTGAACTGGTATATCATATGCGCAAACAGCCGGATAATACGCCAAAAATCCCGGAATCCAAGCCAAAAAATTGAGAAGCAGGCTGATTCCGAAAAGCTTTGCGCCTCCGGTCTTTTCCTTCAGTTCTGTATAAGAAGCCGTTTTCTCGGCCCATCTGTAAAAAAGCATACAGATAACAGCGCCGATGATCCCGCCAAACAAAAAACTGATACCCAAAATCTGAAAAGTGTGTCCGAACGTCCAAAGAATATTCCCCCTGACGGCCAGTTCACGACCTGTCACAAAGCAAAAGACAAACAGAAAGCCTGTGAGCAGGAACATCGCATATGCAATTGGTCTGGCCAACAATCTCTTTTGCTCCATATTGGATATCCTTTCACGACATGCCGCCTTCTATGGCCGCCTGCCTCGCTTTGAACCGGTATAATATCTTTCAAAATATTATACCACGCTATCTCCGGCTCGGCAAATACTCTTTCTTGACAGTTTTCCTTTTCCTTTGTAAACTGTTATCAGTCCGCCCGAGCCTTTACCGGCGCTCAGGCACTATGAAGTATTCATACAAAGGAGCAAATCATGATCTTATCCTGTCAGAATATCACAAAGGCTTTTGATGGCAAAACCATCTTAAAACAGGCAAACTTTCATATAGAAGAACACGAAAAAGCGGCTCTTATCGGTATCAACGGCGCCGGCAAGACCACCCTGCTCAATATCATCACCGGAAAGCTTAACCCGGACGAAGGCATTGTCAGCATTTCTAAAGGCAAAACCATCGGCTGTTTGGAGCAGAATCCGATCTTAGACAGCGAAAATACGATCTATGAAGAACTGATGAGCGTCAAAAATTATCTGCTTGTCATGGAGCAGGATATCCGGCGAATGGAGCAGGAAATGAAACACAGGGAAGGGGATGCGTTAAAAACCCTGATGGATCAATATTCCCGCCTCACTACCCGTTTTGAGATGGAAAACGGATATGCATACAAAAGCGAGCTGACCGGCGTGCTGAAAGGACTTGGCTTTGACGAGGCCGAATACGATAAACCTGTCTGCACCCTGTCCGGCGGTCAGAAAACCAGAGTAGCCCTTGGAAAGCTTTTGCTCCTCTCTCCCGATATCATCCTGTTGGACGAGCCCACGAATCATCTGGACATGAATGCGATCCGGTGGCTGGAGGGCTATCTCGCTTCCTATAAAGGAGCCGTGCTGATTGTCTCCCATGACCGTTATTTTCTCGACCGCATCGCAATGAAGATCATTGAGATCGATGCGGGAACAGTCATGACTTTCGCCGGAAATTACAGCGCTTATGCACAGAAAAAGGAACAGTACCGCCTGAGCAAAATGAACGCATACTTAAACCAACAGCGTGAAATAAAACACCAGCAGGAAGTCATCGACAAATTAAAGTCTTTCAACCGCGAAAAATCCATCAGACGGGCGGAAAGCAGAGAAAAGATGTTGTCTAAAATAGAAGTGTTGGAAAAACCTACGGAAGTCCGCACGGACATGCGTATCCGCCTTCTCCCCGGTATCACCAGCGGAAAAGATGTGCTGGATATCGAAGAACTGAGCAAAGCTTTCGGTCAGGAAGTACTGTTTCGCAATCTCTCCTTTTCACTCAAGCGCGGAGAACATGTGTCCATCATCGGCGACAACGGCACCGGCAAGACTACCCTTTTAAAACTGATCAATGAACTGCTTCCGGCGGACGCAGGCACGATCCGTCTTGGCACAAATGTCCACATCGGCTACTATGATCAGGAGCACCATGTTCTGCACGCGGAAAAATCTATTTACGAGGAGATTGCCGACGAATATCCTACTCTCACCACCACGGAGATCCGCAACATTTTAGCGGCTTTCCTGTTCACCGGAGACGACGTTTTTAAGCTGATAAGCGAGTGCAGCGGCGGCGAAAGAGGGCGTATTTCCCTTGCAAAGCTGATGCTTTCCGAAGCGAATTTCCTGATTTTGGACGAGCCCACAAACCATTTAGACATCGCATCCAAAGAAATACTGGAGGACGCTTTAAATAACTATGAGGGAACCATCCTCTATGTCTCCCACGATCGTTATTTTATCAACAGAACAGCGCATCGGATACTGGAATTAAACAACCAGACCCTCACCGAATATCTTGGAAATTATGACTACTATCTGGAAAAAAAGACGGGAAATACGGATTCCGGCCTTAAAAAAAACCCCGGTGCTTCTGACACTCCTGTCATTTCTTCTGCCAAAGCAGACTGGCAGGCAAAAAAGGCTGCTCAGGCTAAACAGCGAAAACTGGAAAACGACCTGAAGAAGACGGAGACCCGCATCGCCGAACTGGAAGAAAAGATTGCGGATCTGGATGAGGAAATGTGCTCCGACGAAGTCTGCCGCAATTCCGCAAAGCTCGGGGAATTATCTGCAGCACAAGAGGAACTGAAGGCAGAACTAAATCGATTATACGAAGAATGGGACAGGCTGTCGGAGATGGCATAACGAAGGCTTCATCTACTCTCCCACAGCCCCCCGTTTTATAACTATGCTTCTTCCAGTCTTGCACGGATCGCTTTGATAAAGTCCTGTGAATTTAAGACAGTCACATTTTCCAGACTGGTGATCAGCGCCAGATCCTTCGTCATTTTGCCGGATTCTATCGTTTCGAGAGTCGCTCTCTCCAACTTATCCGCAAATGCCATCAATTCTTTATTTCCGTCCAGTTCACCGCGCTTTCTGAGTGCCCCTGTCCATGCAAAGATCGTGGCTACGGAATTGGTGGATGTTTCTTCCCCTGCTAAATGCTTATAATAATGGCGCTGCACTGTGCCGTGGGCTGCCTCGTACTCATAAACTCCCTCCGGTGATACCAGCACGGAAGTCATCATTGCCAGAGAGCCGAAGGCGGAGGATACCATATCGCTCATGACATCCCCGTCATAATTTTTGCAGGCCCAGATAAATCCGCCTTTTGCTTTCATTACTCTCGCCACCGCATCGTCTATCAGCGTATAAAAATATTCAATACCCGCTTTCTCAAAGGCTTCTTTAAAATCTCTCTCGTAAATCTCCTCAAAAATATCTTTGAAGATATGATCGTATTTTTTTGAGATCGTGTCTTTTGTGGCAAACCAGATATCTTGTTTTACATCTAACGCGTAGCTGAAGCAGGCCCTTGCAAAACTTTCGATGGATGCGTTTGTGTTGTGTATCCCCTGCAAAATACCGGGGCCCCTAAATTCGTGGATCGTCTCCCTGATTTCCGTACCGTCAACTCCGGTAAACACAAGTTCCGCCCTGCCGGCTCCGGGCGCTTTGATCTCCACATTTTTATAGACATCACCGTAGGCATGTCTTGCTAACGTAATGGGTTTTTCCCAATTCTTTACGCAGGGTTCGATCCCCTTCACCACGATCGGTGTGCGAAACACCGTGCCGTCAAGCATCGCGCGAATCGTTCCGTTCGGACTCTTCCACATCTCTTTTAAATGATATTCTTCCACTCTGGCTGCATTGGGCGTGATTGTCGCGCACTTTACGGCAACCCCATACTTTTTTGTCGCCGCCGCGGAGTCTACCGTAACCTGATCGTCCGTTTCGTTCCTGTGTTCTAACCCCAGATCGTAATATTCCGTTTTTAACTCAACAAACGGAAGTAACAGTTCCTCTTTAATCATTTTCCAGAGGATCCTTGTCATCTCGTCTCCGTCCATTTCTACAAGGGGTGTTGCCATCCTGATCTTTTCCATACTCATTCTCCTTTTGTCATTCCTCTTCATAATTTTGATAAATTCCGCTTTTCACCATATTTTCAAAAGCATTGATCATATGCATATTCGCAAGATTCTCCGCTTTATCCGCATCTTTATCCCGAATCGCCTCCATGATCATTCGGTGCTCGTTATTGGATACCGTGGCTCTGTCCGTCACCAGAGTCTTGCGCCTGATGCGCAGCACATAATTGTGATAATCTTTCAACAAATGTTCCAACATCTTAGAATCGCAGGCTTCATAGAGAATATCGTGAAATCTGTTGTCCAGCTCAGCAATCTGCTCCATGTGTCCTTTTTTTGCATGAAACTCCGTCAGATAAACATTCTCTTCCATCTCTTCCATCTGTTCCTCTGTAATATGCTCTGTTGCCCAACGCGCGCAAAGCCCTTCCAGTCTGGAGCGGATCATATAGATATCTTTCACATCTTTTACCGTGATGCCGGTCACGAAAGCTCCCTTATTGGGGATGATTTGAATTAGTCCTTCCAGTTCAAGCTGTCTGAAAGCTTCTCTTACCGGCGTTCTCGATACCCCTAGTTCCTCGCCGATAGCAACCTCCTTTAACTCCTCATGCTCTTTGTATTTGCCGCTCAAAATATCTTCCCGCAGCTTGTGAAAGACTCTCCCCCGCAGAGAATACTTGTCCGTCACCTCATTTTTTACATCATACCTGTTCATAAACTGATCCCCAATTCCCCGCAGACCCGGCCTATCACTTCCACCAGTTCGCCGTCTGTCAGCACAGTCACGCGCCCTTCCGCATACTGTTCATCCACCCAAACTTTCACGTTTTTCACAAGTTCGCTGTTTTTATCGACCTGCCTGTCATCTTTCAGCCTGTAATAAGTATTGATCCAGTGGGCGATGCCTGCAAGACCGGAAGTGTTGGATACCGCGCACAGCACCGGCCTGTTTAAAAATTTCTCCGTATCAAAAATGTTGTATATCTCCTCGTTTTTCAAAAGCCCGTCGGCGTGTATACCTGCCCTTGTCACATTAAAGTTTTTGCCCACAAAAGGCGTCCTCGGCGGGATCCGATAGCCAATCTCTTTTTCGTAATACTCAGCCAACTCCGTGATGACCGTAGTGTCCATACCGTCAAGGGTTCCCTTTAACTGCGCATACTCAAATACCATCGCTTCAAGCGGCGTATTGCCGGTACGCTCACCAATGCCGAAAAGCGATGTATTTATGCCACAGCAGCCATAAAGCCATGCGGTGGTTGAGTTCGTTACCGCTTTATAAAAATCATTGTGACCGTGCCACTCGATCAACTCGCATGGTACGCCCGCATGTTTTTGAAGGGCGTAAATAATGCCCTGCACAGAACGTGGAATCACAGCTCCCGGATAGTTTACGCCGTATCCCATAGTATCGCAGGCTCTCACTTTGACCGGTATTTTATATTCCTCCATCAATTTCATCAATTCCAGACAAAAGGGTACCACATAGCCGTAAATATCCGCTCTTGTGACATCTTCCAAATGGCATCGTGGGCTGATTCCCTCCTCCAGACAGTCACGAACAATGTTCAGATAATGGTCCATTGCCTCGCGCCTCGTCATCTTTAACTTCATAAAAATATGGTAATCGGAACAACTTACCAAAATCCCGGTCTCTTTCATCCCAATCTCTTTGACAAGTTTAAAATCCTCTTTTGAAGCCCGGATCCAGCTTGTCACCTCCGGAAATGCGTACCCCCGCTCCATACACTGATACACCGCATCCCTGTCCTTTTTACTGTACAGGAAAAACTCACAGGCACGAATCAATCCGTTAGGACCTCCCAATCTATGCAGATAGTCGTAGATCGCAACGATCTGATCTGTCGTGTAAGGAGCTCTGGACTGCTGGCCGTCTCTGAATGTGGTATCGGTGATCCAAATCTCCCTCGGCATATTATGCGGTACGATCCTATCATTAAAAGGTATCTTAGGCACTTCGGAATAGGGGAACATATTGCGAAACACATTGGGCTTTTTCACATCATCCAATATGTACATATGCTCCTCTATCTCCAACAGATTATTGCCTGTATTCATGTAAATAGGCCGGTTTGTAAATATATTGCTGTTATAAAAATCTGTCATGAGATTAACCGCCTTTCCTAAACCGCTTCTGTATCATTGTATACATTAGTACATTCTTCTGTCAAGCATCATTTTTACTAAAAAATACCTAAAACAATTTTTAATTATAGTACAAACTCAAAACAAGTGGCTGCTGATTATGATAGAAAAAAAGAGCTACTTACAATAATAATGAACAGAGTCAGAAATCAACTTGAATTATTAAAAATAAACAATGAAGATCAAACTTCTGTAAATATGCCTGTGACCGTCGCTGTTTTAGACAGTGGTATTGACTCCACTCATCCCGATCTACATGGAAAACTTCTTGCTTTTCATGATTTTTTATCAGACAGACCTATCCCTTATGACGATTTCGGACACGGCACCCATGTCTGTGGCTGCATTGCAGGCAGCGGAAAAATTTCGGACGGACTATACCGCGGAATCGTGCCGGAAGCCCGCCTTGTCGTCGGTAAAATACTGGACAAAAAAGGGGACGGCAGCGTTCAAAAGATGGTGGAAGCACTGCGTTGGATCCTCAGGATAAAAGATATCTATCATATCCGTGTGCTTAATATCTCTATCGGCACCGGAGATGGCTATCAAAAACAGGAATATGACGAAATCAGAAAACTATTAAATGAAGCATGGTATCAAGGTATTATGATCGTCTGCGCAGCCGGAAACAAAGGTCCTGTAAGCGGCAGTATTTCTATGCTCGGCATGAACCGTAATATTATTACAGTGGGATGCCACGAAGGTTTTGAAAGCCATCGCTTCGGGCACCCCTGCCAGCTTTATTCCGGCAGAGGTGAAATTTCAGAGATCTACAGGAAGCCTGATATCGTCGCTCCCGGCACAGAGATCGTCTCCTGCAAAGCAGCTCCCTACCGAGGAAAATCAATACTGAACAAATACTACTGCAAAAAAAGCGGCACGTCTATGGCGACATCCATCGTCTCAGGATGCTGCGCGCTCTTTTTTCAAAGAAACCCTCTCGAATCCAACGAATACTGCAAAAGGCGGCTCTTGCAGACCGCGCGCAATCTTGGCGAAGCATGGAACAAGCAAGGGTACGGAATGGTGAATCCGACCGCAATGTGAGTTCTCATTCCAACAGAAATTTCCTCCTCACTTTTCTGCTGTCATACTCCGGCGCAAAAGCCTCCGCCGCTTCACATATCGGAAAAATTTCATCCAAATCTGTTTCTAATTCTTCGGCAATCATTTCCGGAGTTTTATTTCTTGACAGTTTTTTGCAGACCAGTTCAATCAGCTTTCCCAATTCCCCTTCTTTTATTCCTTCTTTTATTCCCTCTTCCTTTCCATCTGTGAGCAAGCAAAAAAAATGACATTTTTACTCACTTAGAATGACATTTCTTCATAACTTACAATTTATCATGCAAAAAAGGAAATTCTACAATAATTCATGTCTTCTAATGCCATGTTGAAGATATTTTAAACCGTTGTTGAATTTCCTTTTTTAAAAACTGAAAATCACAAAGCTTTTCTCTGCTCTGCAATCCCCAGTTGAATATAATGCTGATAATATGCAGGAAGGTCATTTCCGAATGCTTTCTGAAGATCCGGATACCTCGCCTTATATGCCTGTACGTTAAACGTATCAATAGCCTGCCGGCCCTCACTCATACCGTTGGAAATGAAATGGCTGAATAACGCGGATGCATCATCCCCGAACGCTTCCTGCAGGTCTGTATACCGCGCCGCATACTGCGCGGCATCAAATACAGGACTATAGTCCAGACCATTATATACCGCAGACTCCGGCGTGGTATGTTCACTGTATTTCAAAGAGAGCTCTTTTACCAAAAAAGCGATTACTCCCCGTGCTGTTTTTATGGCATGATCCTCCGAGAGAATCACCGGCACATCCGTCGGACTGTCCATGAACCCGTTCTCGACCAGAAAAGCCGGCATTTTTGTATTTTTGATCACATAAAAATTGTTTTTGATGATTCTCTGGCTACGGTTGCCTTTAAGGCCTGTCCTGCTTACGATTGCACTATACAGATCCCCGGCTTGTCTAAGACGCTCCTTATTGTTTGAACAGTAGTAGACTACCGTACCACCGCCCGGCCGGCCGGAAAGCCCTGCGTTGTGGTGCATGGATATGTACATGGCCACCTTTGCCGCATTCGCAACACTGACGCGCATAGAAAGCGGTATGTCCTGTGCCCCGGTTCTATCGTCTACTCGGAGCACCTTGCATTCATAAGCCGCAAGTCCGTCTTCCACCATGTCCATGATTCTGGCATTCAGCCACCATTCCCTTGTCTCGCCCGGATCCAACTTCCTCATGCAGCGTTTTCCCTGTGTTCTCATCCCGTGCCCCGCATCCAGCGCAATAATAAGTTCCTTACTCATAATCCCGTTCTCCTTTCTCCTCTTATAGCAATAAAACAGGGAGCCGAAGCTCCCTTTAGCTGCTTATTTACTTATTTTTCCCCTTTTATATCTGGTCCGCTGCCAGATCTCCGCCGCGCGCTCCCAGCCGCCGGTTGCAATCACATATACCACAAAAGCGGCGATAAATGCGGCGAAAACATAATACCAGACGATCGTGATCTTAAAATACTGGCATAAGATGATTACCGCCATCGGGCATAAAATAAGCGATACCGCCAGCGCTACGATGCTGGTGGGGATCTTATTTAATCCCGGCAGCTCTTTTATCACCTGCACGATCACCGCCACCAGAAAGGCCAGCACCCCCAGCGCCATCAGTCCATAAGTAATATACTGCATCATAAGTTCCATATTCATTTTTCAATCCTCACTTTCTTCTTAATACTTTTTGATCACACCAAAAATGAGTTTTCTTTCCTGCACTTTTGATAGATACGCCTAACGTTTTCAATGGCCATAACCGCTTTGCTGTTTTTGTAATGCGGATGCGCTGCAACATCTCTCATATTTGTAGCCGCTCAAAATTTCTGTCAAAAAACTCAATTTTCTTACAAAAACTTTCCGGAAATATTTTCCGGGTTTTTGACTTAAAAATATAGTTTTTCTTTATCTTTTCTATGTTTTAATCATCATAAGTTTTCTCGCCTCACCTATCCTCTCTTTAGCTATTTCAAAATATTTTTCTTCAAGTTCCATTCCAATAAAATTTCTATTTGTATTCACACAAGCAACCCCCGTCGAACCACTACCCATGCAGTTATCAAGAACCGTATCACCCTCATTAGTGTATGTTTTTATCAGATATTCCAACATGTCAACCGGCTTTGCGGTCGGGTGCTTTACTGTCTTATCTGTGTTTCCAAATAATGCGCCGTTCCAGTTTGAAAACTTAACCACATCTTCTAATTCTTCCGGTAAATCATATTCCAGTACATCAGAGGGGTATCTTTCTCCTGTTTCCACCCATCGCCAATCATCATTGCGGAACTCATTGTACTGTTCAGCTTTTCCTCCGTTCCGACGCTCCCTCCCCATATCATTTCTTTTAACCATTCGCATTTGCGGATTGTATGTAGGCAAGTGCTTATAGAAAACACATATATTTTCATGATACCGCATAGGCATTTTCTTAGCGTTCAGAAAGCCGGTTGGTAATGTTTTATTCCAGATAATTTCATATCTGAACATCTTGCGGTTACTCATTATTAAATCTGTAGTAAATGGCTGCTGTGAGAACAGGCATATCACCCCGTTATCTTTAATGATCCGCTTATACTGTTTCCAAAGTGGTTCATATGGGATAGTTTTGTCAAAATCGCATTTTGTAGTTCCATAGGGTAAGTCGCCAAGAATCATGTCTATTCTTTTATCTGGTTCTTTCTCCATCAATTTAAGGCAATCACCTTTTAGTAATCTTATCAACTATATGCTCCTTTCTTTTCTAATTTTAAATAGTGCTACTATTTCATGCGTTTTTTCAAAACTGCCTGTCCTTTCCGCTTTTTTTATAAAAATAAAAGCCAGATATCGTTTCAGTATCCAACCTATTTTCACAATATAATATTTATGAAAGTTTTTTGTCGGATAAATAAATACTATTTATCTCTATCCCCAAAATACATAGCTTTTACTGCATTATATTCAAATTCCGGTACTCCGCCTATATAACCAGACCCGCCGCCGGCAGACCCACCATTATAGTTCCCGCCACGTCCTCCACCGTATAATCCACCACCGCTAAACTTGCTATTTACGGCTGGCAGAATGCAAATTCGAATATAGTTCCATATATAGCATCCACAATTATTCAAGAAAATGCAGATACTGTAACGTTTGGCTTGCGCGATATCGAAGGTTCTGGATTGCCGGGTGGTTCGTACATTTCTTATATTATTTATATAAGAAACTAATTCAGTGTTTTATTTATTAAATGTAACGCCGTTACATCTTACATAGGATGTAAACTGTTGTATACCCTTATCACCACCATAAAATTCTGATCTTCCACCAGTATATGAATTTAATGCCTGCGCAGAAACACCAATATAATAGTACCCTTCAAGATCAGCTACATCTAGCGTGATATTAACCGTGCCCTGCATAGTATTAGTGTTTGAGTGCTGTCCAATATTAGTCAATCCCTTACTCCTAATAAAACTACTACCAGCAGATAGCGCAACACCGCAAAGATAATTGTGAATGTTATAATAGTATTTTTCTTGACTTGATCTCCATTCAAAATAATAGTAGTTAATATTAAAAGTGATGGATTTATATCCAGTTAGATTGTATCTTGCACCATACCATGCATATATCGGAGTTGGACTTGCCCACAATGCATTATTTGGATATGACGTCGTAGTAATAATGGATGAGAAAATATTGCCAGGAAAAGCCCTTTTTAGCTCTGTATAAATTTCTTCCGGTGTGCTATCAGCATTGATATTAAGTCCAGATGATGATAAGGCTTCAATCAATGCACTTTTATCAACCTCGCTAAAAGGGAACACTGTATCTGCACCGCCTACTGTAGTTTTATAACCGGTTATCTTGCCGGTCTCATCAATAATCGGCTCAAAGCCGCCTAAATCACTATATAACCCAGTTATCTGATCTTGCAGTTCTTTCCCCTGTCTAGCATCCAGAACACTTCCAGATATTGTTGTTGCTAGATTATTAGCCACAGAGCAAAATGCCGCCTCCTTCAGGTCACTAAACCATTTTCTGATCTTTCCAAATAGTACAGACAACTTTTCCTTAGAGGCTATATTCTCCCGCTCTTCCGCCTCTGTAAACGTCGGCGTCTGATCATCAGTGTCTACGTTTGGTACATTTTCAAGCCCTAACTGCTTTGCTGTAACTTTATGTGGATTATCATTATCACTGAGATGTGCCAGAAACTGCCCCTTTGTCACGTATCCGGTGCCAACACCCTCAATAGTCACATTGCCAGTACCCGAAATTTTCATCGCAATATCATACTCTATCTGTATGATTCCATTTCCGTAAGACGGTATTTTTTCTCCGTTATACTGCTGACCTATGATCACTAATGTATCTGCCTCATCCCCCTCCAGCTTTCCATATACGCCAACCTGTCTTAGCTGGTATTCTTCTTCCAGTTGCACATTTGACAGTGTTGTTTTCACAACCGCCTGTCTGTTCTCAAAAATAACCTCATCCAGAAACATATCCTGTTTTTTGTCAACAACATTCTGTAGCACAGCCGGTGAAGCAGAATATCCGCTTCCGGATTCTACACGGGTGAAAATCACTGTCCGCCCTGCTGCTACCTGCGTCATCAGAACTGCCCCGCTATTTGTCAATATATAATCCATCCGTGCATACCTCCGCGATTATTTTTTTTGTTACTGCTCCTGCAATTCCAACATAATAGCCTACTTTATCAATTCGTTTGACCTCATTGATAAATTCAAAATCAAGATGTGCCGGTCTTGCCTCATCTATGGCATCCTTTGCAATCTGCATATTCTCCGCAAGGTACTGAGTGCCTACCAAGACTTCAAAGTAATACTCCAACGGATATTCGATAATCTCGACATAATCAGCGTCTATCACCTGCTTCACGAGCCCCGCCAGCATGGATCGTGTTGCCGTCTCCCCGCTGTTCATTTTTGCCAACACCCTTGCTTTTTTCTGATTCAATGTCAACGAACTATCACGAATAAGGCCATATTCCTTTTCCCACAAAATCAACCCTGCCTCATCCGCTGTTTTTACGCACATCCGTTCATGCTGCTTATCCAATTCCACATGCATACGGTCTATTTCTATCTGTTCTGCTTCTAATAACTCATCCATCTGCCGCATGGATGCTTCCAATTTCGACAATGAATCTTTAAGCATTCTGTGCTTCCTCCACCGCTGCAATTTCTACCAGACCCACTACAGGAAACTGTATCTCCTCCAGAATAACACTCTGATCCGTGCCATTGATTGTAATGTCCTGTATATCTTCTACGCCATCAACGCGGAGAAACAAATCCGCGATCTTCATATAGGATACTGTCGTCTTCTTTTTTTCTCCGAAGGGGATGCTCTGCAAATACCCGGCAAGCAGCACGGCAAACTCTGTCTGTACATTTTCTGTATCGGTACCATCTAATACCAGCCCTGCAGACACGGATATCTGCACCGCCTCTGCAGCCATGACAGATACGTCCGCACCGCAGGGTCGAACGCTTTCTAAGTAATCACTTACTGTGCCTATCAGATCTGCTGATGCACACTGTCCTCCGTCCGCCACAATGAAAACCCCGACTGTGCCACGTCCATGATACAGGTCAATAGCTTTTGCTTTCTCCACACCGCTCACTGACAGCGCCCACTGTCTGTACTGCTCCCTATTGCCGCCAGTTACGGTCTTTTGTTTTTTTGCCAGAATTCTTTTCCTATAGGAATCATCCCCTTCCACATCATACCCACCGAACGCTGCTTCCGGATTATTTACCGCTGTCAGTGTCACACCGTTTGTCTTAATATCCCGAATAGTACTGGCCTGTACATTGCCGATACTGCCAGGCGTCAGGCAAACCGCTCTTACTTCCGTACTTCCGGATTGCCCGATCTGAAAGTCTGCCGTCTTGAATAAGATGGAATCTGCTGCCAACAGAATATCAGCATACCATCCCGGATCACCCTGAATCATCACGATTGCCTCTGCACAGGTGCCCTCCTTGCGGCTGACATTGATATCTTTCCCGATCCGGTCAAGATCCTCCCCTTCTGCCGACACTGCAAAAGCTCTGGACAGCATAGGCTCTATCTCCTGAGAGTATGTCCGCGCAAGCTCGTTGGATACTGCCAGCAAATTGTTTCCACTAAATGTCCCCTCAATCGCTACTACCCCGTCCGGAAGGTTGTCCCGCATCCGTGTAAAGATATCCTGCAATGAATTACTCATTATAAACCTCGCTTTCATAAGTGAACCTGCCATATATGCTGGTTACCTTGAAGCATGCCGTGCATCTGCCCTCTGCTCCCCATAAAAACTCAAAATCGCTGATCTCCTGTATATACGGGCAGACCATCACTGCCTCTTTTATGTAGCGCATGATCTCGCTCTCCAGAATCTCCCTATTCCCGGCAGTGCCAATAAGTTCCTCCAGTTCGTTCCCATACTCATGGGAGTGGGCCGCATATCGATACCTCGCAACACGCAGCACATAATACAGCCAGACTTTCAGCGCCTCATCTTTCTTTACAAGATAAGTATGTCCGCCGCTGGTTTTCAGGCAGTTTTTCTCAAAATCATAGGCATATTCTTGGAATACCGGCAGCTTCCTCTCATTTGATATAGTATCCTCCGCATGAGATGTAAAAGGAAATACGCTCCTATTCATGGATTCACCTTCCCTATCACATAAAATGTATCCCCGACCCTCTGGACCACAACCCTATCGCCGGCAGACAATTTGAACCCCTTTATAAGCTCTTTTAAAGCGTCCCTAAATCCCCGTGAAACTTCCGGTTCCCTGTCAATGGCATCCTCCAGAGCCGTATCGGTCTGCAGGCAGCCGGACAATACTACATCTCCGGATATCGACGTGCTATTATAAGACAGCACCACGGGATTCACAGAAGTAACTTTTGCCAGCGTCAGATCAAAGCCGTTATACTTCGCCCCCTGTTCCCGCATCAGCCCGACAAACCTGCTTCCAATGTCATTATTCCTTCCCATATCCCACTCCTTTAAAATCCAGCCCCAGCTTTACGGTATGCTTCCCATTTTCTATGCTGTGATTATCTGATACGATCACAAAATCTCCGGAAATGCTGCTCCCCGCTTTCATTATAATCACCCGCCGGCCGGTTACAGCTTCATAATCTGACGCTGTAATATCAATGCTCCCTGTGTTTTCCACACTTCGGATCAGCTTCCGCGCTTCCGCGTCCACATCCTTTTTGCTGTCCTCCACTTTGTAAATATCCCGTACAATGCCATAAGCAGCCATATCCTCATCATTCTGGACAGCCCGAAGGAATTTCCCGTTTTTATCCATGATATACACCTGATCCACCAGCTCCTCTATGCTGCTCTTATACACGGCATCCGTCACGGAATCGTCCCCGGTATAGATAGCCGCCAGTTTTGTCCCCGGCTCTTCCGTACAGAGGGACAGTCCTTCCATGTAAATGTGTATATCCCTGCCGGCTGCTTCATATGCTGCCTCGATGATCTGGTAAACCATTTTATCCCCTGTACTGATCACACTAACGCTCTTTGAGGCATCTGACAGCACGCCGACAGGAATCCCAAACTCGCTGCAGACTGCCGCCGCGATCTGTGCCGGCGTCCCCTTGTAAGTATTGTACGCTTTGCTCCGCAGGTAAAAGGCCATATCCTTGCATCCCACTGACAGATCCTCCCCCGCTTCATTCTTCTCCAGTGTCAGTGCCACTCCATCGAATCTTAGTTTTCCTGTATCATCATACATGAGGATTCTACTCCCTAGTGGCACATCCACTTTTATGATATTGTCATCCTTTTCCGTATGGGCATATGTAAAAGACAACTTCCTAGCATATTGTTTACTGTCTCCGGACCATGTTACTTTCCCTACAAGCCCGCTGATATCTATTCCCGCCGCTATAATCTTCATGGTATCACCAGCACCATCCCTATCTGTAACTTTCTTTCATTTATTCCTCCGTTTGCCGCCTGTATCTCCTTCCAGCGATTCCCGTCTCCATAATATTTTTTCGCCAGATCCCACATCGTAGTGCCCTTTTTTACTGTCACACTCTTTGGCACCTGCATGGCAGGCGCACGCTGGTTTAATCCCGCATATGTCTGCTTACCGGCCAGAGAGGCCACTGGTAACACTGTGGTCTGCCGGTACTCTGTAAAACTCCAGCTGACATGAGGGTCTTTGTCTCCCTCCACATACTTTTCTTCCATGGTTTCGATCCAAAACTGTCTGTTGATGTCCGTGCCGGAAATGATGATCCTTACCGGCAACGGTGCATCCCTGCACTTTTTCATCAGCGCAAGAATGGTGTCCGGCGGTGTGCCCTTATAAAAGGGGCTGTCCAGAGATGGAAGGAATGTATTCTGGATTGCTATCTTTACTAATGTCCTATTCCCTGCCATCGCAATATCACCAGCATTCAGCAGTTCCAGTGTCTTTAGCTTCGCCCCGGAAGAGACGGTTACCTCCTTTGGGTTCACTGCCAAAGCAAAGCTTCCATCCACGGACGATATGGAAATGATCCTTGTATTCACTAATTATTCTCCTCGTATCAACTCAGCTGTTCTCAGCCGCCTCCTCAATCATGTCAGCAATCCTCTTTGCCACTTTTTCAATATCCGCCTCTTCCCGGACTTCCATCTTTTCTATAACAATACTGACCGCAGCTGTTCCCCTACTGCCTCCGCCTGCACCGGCCGGTACCAGCACCGGTGTGGGTGTGCAATCCGGCAGGGAACTGTTCGGCAGGATCTTTGTTCCGGTTGGCAGCTTCATCAGCTCCGGGCCATGCTCTCCGACGGTTGACCATCCTCCTGAGCTGAAGCTTGTACCTGTAGCGTTTTGCTTTCCGCCGCCTCCGGATGTCCCTCCTCCATTATCTTTCTTTCCACCTATTTTGGACGTGACCGTATCAATCGCATCCGCCACCACCGAAAGCCCTTTTCCGATAGCACTGAAGATAGGCTCTATGGCATCCCATGCCGTTTTTACTACTGCAGAAACAGCCGGCCATGCTGCCTTAAATACGGATGCTACCAGCTTCACTGTAGAAATAACTACATCCAGTATGGGGCCTGCCACTGCCCACATGGTCTGCAGGACATTAGCGATCGCCGGCGCTGCCATCTCGAAAATGCTGCGCAGCGTCCCTGTCTCTCCGGATATGCCGGAAAAGATCGTAGAGATTTTGCTCCCCACATCCGCTATGATCTCCGATACCACCGGAAAAACTGCTGCTGCCACCACGGAAAGCCCGGAAAAGATATCCGCCACCACCGGCACTGCTGATGATACAACGCCCACAACCGATTCCAGAACAGGCTGGATATAGGGCAGCATAGACTGTACGCTTGAAACAACCGTATCAATAGCCGGTTTCGCCGACAGAAACGCGTTGGCGAAGGTTCCCGCAAATTGTTCTACAATGGGCCGGCATGTGCTGTAGGCATTCTGCACGGCTCCGCCTATCATTTCAAGCACCGGGCCTGCCCGCTCCGCCACTTTATCGAAAGCTTTTTCCATCTCCGGCAGCCTGTCCACCAGCTTTTCAAGCCCTGCCGTGATATAAGGCAGCGCCTTCTCTCCCAAGCTGGTGAGCATCACGCTCCCGGCATTTTTGACCTTCCCCATCAATTCTGATACGGAAGCAGTCTGTGTCTTAAAGGCGGCTTCCGCAGCACCGGATGCTGTCACCATCGCGGTAGTCTTTGCCGAAAAGTTCTCTGCCTGATTCCCGGCCAGCGCCAAAACCGCATTTTTTGCTTCCACGGATGAGAACAGGTTTGCAAACGCTATTTCGTCGCCATTTACAGACGCCTTCAGCTTTTTCAGCACTCCGTCCAAACCTTCCTGTTCGAGCGCTGCTGCTCCGGAAGCATATCCCATTGCTTCCAGACTTTTAGCCATTTCTCCGGAAGGAGACAGGAATCCCTGCATGGTGGCTTTCAACTGTGTGGTGACTTCCGCTGTGCCGCCGGTCACACCGGTCAGCGTAGCCATCGCGCCAAAGAGCTCTTCTTGGCTCACTTTCAGGGTGGAGGCAAGCGGCACCACCTGCCCGATCGACGATGCCAACTCCGGAAAAGTAGTCTGCCCTAGCTTCACTGTCTGGAACGCCAGATCGGAAGCCTTCTGCATCGCTGTAGCCGAAGTATCACCGTAACCTTTAGTCACGGCGGACAAAAGTGCCACGGAATCAGATGTTGTGGCCGCCCCGGCTTTCGCCGCTTTTGAGGCGATCTCCAACTGCTTTACATTCTCTTCCCCTTCCCCGAAGGCGGATACTATATCATACAGCCCGGAAGATAAATCCGAAAGGGAGGCCCCAGTATCAATGGATACCTTTTTTAAGTCCGTAGACATCCTCTGGAGGGTTCCGTTTACATCCCCATCCAGCAGCGTGCCCACTGCCTGCATCTGATTCTGGTATTCCACAGCGGATTTTACTGCCCCTGCACTTGCCACCGTGGCGGCAGTGAAGGCTGCAGCCGTTCCAATCACAGCTGCCTTCCCAATCCCTTTCAGTACCTTTTCCGTGCCTTTGGCAGCAAATGTGATCACCTTGCTATCTTTGACTTTGGAAAGTTCTCTGACTACATGTTTGATCTTTGATACAGCAACTTCTTCTTTCGCTTTAAGCTGTATAACCTTTTTACTGACAGGCTCAAGTTTTTCCTTCACTCCCTGTATCGCTTTATAGGCTGTAGTATTTTTGAGGCGGATCTCTTTTTCTTTTATTTTCTGTTCGTTGAACTTTTTCAGTTCCTGTTTAGTCTTCTCGACTTCTCCCCGGAAGCCTTTACTGGATTCCTTTGCGCTCTTCATGACAGCAGAGACGTTATTTTTTATCATCAGCGTAGCGCCAAAAACTTCTCCTGCCATCCTCGTTCCTCCTGTCAGCTACTCTTATTTACATCATTCCAGAAACGGACAATGGCAGCGTAGATCGTATCTGCCATCTCTTTTTTCTCCTGTTCCCGGTTTAGCTCCATAATCGCTCTATAAATGAGCCTGTCTTCACGGGACAGGGCAAACATCCTCTCCGGCGTTACTCCACGCTCCATCCAATATCCCGTTAGTTCCATAAAGCCAGACTCTCTTATGAGTTTTTTACTTCGTCCCTCTCAGATATGCGTTCCGACTTCTCTACCACATCCATCACCGATGTCTCACCCGTAAGCCCGGACAGCGTAAGGATCTCGCGGCACAATGCCACCCTGTCTACGGAGCGGAATATATCCGATATCTTATATCTCCCGCTCTCTGTCAAGGCTCCCTCTTCCACCATGATTCGCGACGCTTCCTGCAGCTCCGGACAGACATAATAGATTAGATACTTATCTTTTTCAATATCCGACAGGCCATTCATTTCAGTGATCTCTGCATACTCCTCATCCGATATGCCGTGGATCGTCAATGTCATGTCGATATCACTGACATACAGCTGCTTTGTCCTCCTCTTTTTCCTTTCCTCAATACGTGCTTTCGCTCTTCTTGCAAAGTCCTGAAAAATAACTACTTTTGTATTATCCATCTTTTTTCCTCCTGATTATTGTGGGTTTATAGCATCCAGATTGATCATATCGGCCGGTGTAAAAGTAAACGGGATCTCTTGCTTTACGACAGCTCCCTTTTCCCATTCAAAGCCAAACTCAGACAGAGCGACATTACCGATCTGCCACCGTTCAGTCTGCCCGCTTTCCGCATCAGGATCCTTAAGCTTCGCAATTATTGTTCCTCTGGGATCCTTGCCCTGCAGGATCTCCTTGCGCACATCTTCAAATCTGGAATAGGTTTTAATCAGCGCAAGTGTACCCTCCCCCTTCAGCCCTGTTATTTTGGAATCAATACTCAAGCCAGTCTGTACATCCTCCCTGCTAGCAGTTATTTTTACTGTGATCTTAGTCGTCTCTAAAATCCTCATGCCGTTATACACTATCTCTGCATATGTCCCACTTAAGTGTTTATTCCCAGCGATCTGCTTTTCCATTGAATCCCTCCTACATCTCCATTGTCATATCCAGATCTTCCATCGCATCTAACAGGCATATCGTCCCTGTCAGGAACAGAGCGGATCCTGTATCCGCCTCTCTGATCTGCTGCTCTGTCATCTCATCCACATCACGGTCTGCGTCCTTTAGGAACTGGCGGATCTTTTCTACATCAAGCTCCACATAATTTTCTTCCTCCCCGTTTAAGACGGTACCCTCCAGCGTGGAAAAATAACTGTTGATTGCCCCAATAAACGCCTGCTTATTGTCGTATGTGTTGTTCATTTTTCCAACATAGCCATCATTAAAGGTGGTATAAATATCATTTTTAATGATGTCTGCCCCTTCCCTGATCTTGATCTTTTTAAAATCTTCCGGCTCAGCTTCCGTTACTTTTTGCAGGCTTGTCACCCCGCGTCCAATCTTATGCTTCTCACCATCATAAACTACAACCAGCTCTCCGGCATCTATCCTCTCATCCGCATCTTCCACCTGAAGGACATCCAGCACCTCGTCCAGCACATAGAATGTCGTGGATCGCGTCAGCGGGATCCCCGCACAGATCCCGGCGATCCTGCAGCAGAATTCAGCAGTCGTCAGTTCCTTTACCTGCTCTTCATCGTCCCATTTCATTGAGATCCCGGCGGCAGTCACATTGATCACTGCTGAGCTGTCCGCTTTACAGTCCGGCAAGACAGCTTTGCCCTTTTTTCCTTCTTTCCGGATCCCCTGCAGAAAATCCTTAAAATTTTCCATATATGACGCCTGATAGCCCGGCATGCATAGATAATCAAAGTTTAGGTTCTGGATCAGCTTCAGCGTTGCCTCTATATCGACAACCTCCTCCGTTTCCATCGCCCGGACAGCTATCACGCCACCGGGGCTGCCCTTGAAAATCAGCTTCAGGTACTCCCTGCTCTTTTCCGTCCATTCCGTAGCCACGATATCCGTATAACCCCTGATTGGCGTGATAACCTGTTCTTTTGTCTTATCCTTCAAGATCACACAGACGATCCCACGGCTGCTCCGCCTGACAAAGTCCTGCGCTTTTTTTCTAAAATTGATCAGTATACTCGGTAATCCCATGTTCCCTCCTTTTCTTTACAAGTTCAAATCTATTGCTCCTGCAGGCGGCTCCTTAACCTCCACCGGAATGGCATCCGTATAATTTAGCGGAAACGTACAGTGTCCGATCCCGTCCGTGATGCCGAATGAGAGTACAGGCGTAAACGCCCTGTCCCCGATCCGGAAATAAGGTAGCAAGATCCTTTCCAGTTCCGCAAGCTTTCTCTGGATGTTCTTCCGGCTGGTATATCGTTCTTCCATGTAGGAGATATCCACCAACACACTTTTGTCCCGGTGGCATCCGGCTGCCGCCATGCTGGCCGTGACCGGATCCACCAGCACCTGCAGCACCGGAAGCGTTTTTCCTTCCCCGTCCTTTTTGAGTGCCGAATAGTCCTTCGTCTGTTCCAGATCCTCGCCAGTGATATTTTCCACATCCGTATTTTCCCGCAGGATCCGGATGATCCCCGCCCTGATATCTTCCGTCGTCATTTTTTCATCGCCTCCTTCAGGTCATCCAGCATATCCAGCACATCCTGTTCCATGTAGGTATCCTGATAGGTCTGGATCCCTTTCTCCAGCATAAACCTCCCCTGTACTTTTCCTACAGTCTTACCTCCTCTGACAATACGGTGCCCATAGTTGACAGGCGCTGCATACTCTGCATCGTTGGATATCCAGATGACCAGTTCTCCATCACGCTCCTCGATTTTAAAGAACCAGCGTCTCTTTAGGTTTCCAGAAATATGCGGCGTAAGCCTCTTGATCTCCCGGATGATCTTCATCGCCATAACGTTGGCTCTCTTCCTGACGATCTCCTCTTCCCACACCCGCAGGCCGCTCTCAAAAGCATCCTCCAGATCTTCCAGCGATCTCATCTGTTTTTCCCCCATTTTTACGCCATCTCTTCTATATGAAACGGTGTCTCCCCGTGGGATCCTGCATACACAAAAGTCCTGCCGCACATCCCACGGAACACCTGCCCCGCTTCTGTAACTATAACCGCTTTATCCATATCCACCATCTGGATGTCCGGAGCGGTAAATATCACATGTCCCGCATCCGATACCCGCCTGTTATCTTCTCGATTCGGAGATTCCACAGTCCCCTTTGACAGCGCACAGGGTACATTCTCATAAACAGCTATATCTCTTCGGATGGATTCCCCGGAATCATCCACTGAAGGCTCTCCTCTGGTCACTGTCAGCCGGTCTTTATACGTCCTTGCTAGGATTGCCGCCCCGCGCTTCATCCGCTGCCCCCTTCTTTTCCATAACGCCTGTACTCTTTCCTGCAGCTTTCTTTTTTTCTTTCCCTGCCCCAGCCTTTTCTCCGTTCCGGTGCAGGTACCTCATTTTTTCAAAATTTGACATATGCCCTCCTATCCCGTCCGCAGCTTGCGGAAACTGTTCAATACCTTTATTTCTTTTTCCGTAAAGCTGTCAGATGTCATCGTTGTGGTATAATTGATCTGCGTATCACCACGCTTGATGGCAGATACGTTATCCACATTGTCCACCTGCACGCTGCGCACCACCAATCCCCTGACTACATGCTCCAGTCCCTTCGGGATGTCCTTCCTGTGGCAGTATGCCTTCACCGCATCCTGCGCATCCTCCAGCATCAGCAGGAGGACGCCGTCCTGTGATGTGTCCTCCTCATCCTTTAAAAACCCCAGTGATGCCAGACGGATCTTGATCTTATCTAACATCTTCAGCCTCCTCTTTGGCCCCCTTTGATCTTCCGACTGCCTTTTTGCTATTTCCGGATTTTTTTGCAGCATCTGTTTTTGCAGATTTTTCTGTTTTTGCTGTAACCTCAAAGCCTTTTCCTTCCAGTTCCGCCCTCCGGGATTCATCATAGGCATACTGCACTTCATTCAGTTTTTCCAGTCTGAATACTGTCATTCTATACCCCCTACGTATCCTGTTTGGATGTCAGTATCGTCCCAGTGTTGGTTCTTACCACATCTTTATAGCTGTCTTTCACCCAAAGGTCATGGTATTTCCGGTAGGTAAACAGCCAAGCATCCGCCATCTGGTTCTGTTCAGGTGTAAAAATCTTGATTTTATCCTGCTTGCAGACTGCGATCGGCGCCCTTTTAGGCATGATGATCCAGTTGATCTGCTTTGCATCATCGGCGGGTGCGAAACCGCCTTCTTCCTGCCCATCTGTCTTGCCGTCCTTGAAGATATACTTCGTCCTCATCCTTGCGGACGGAACCGGCATCAATGCCACACCGTTGACCGCCTTAACTTTTGTCTGGATCTCCCCGCGCAGGAAATCCTCCACCGAAATGCTCTTTTTGAAAGTTTCCAGTTTTTCCAACTTTGCTTTTACTAACGAATTGATAGAGATGACCAGCGTTTCATTTTCTCCGACCTTATCTGTCACTGCCGCTATATCATCAAGCAGATGTTCAAAAACCTTCGCTTCCTCCATATCATAGCTTACCGCATTATCTGTACATAGCGTCGCAATTCTGGAATACCGGTACGCATCTACTTCCGGTATCACCTTCGTTCGCTGAAATTCTCCGGCTACCGTCGATGCCGATATAACAAAATTTGTCTCATCAATATCCATCTCGTCTAACTGGAACTTTGTGCCCCTGTCCTTTTCCATGATCATGGTTTCGTAAGCCAGAGACACGCCGCCGCTCGGATATCCATTATCCCTATCGTAATCTTTTAACCCTGTCAGAGACATCTTCGGGATCTTGATCTCCCTGCCTCCGTGGTAAACAACCTGTCCTGCGTTGGCATCCATCCAGCTGGATGTCATGGTTTCCTCCGCCTTTTTATCCAACGCCGTCTGTAACCTTGTTGCATATGCTAATGTGTTTAATGGCATAATCTTTCTCCTTTCTACTTTATAAACAACTCATAATAAGAGATTCCATTGCGTCTTCCCTACTGGTACCACTCCCGGCTTCCGGCGTCCGACCTCCCATGCGCTTTTCCACCTGCGCCTGTACTGCTGCATCAAACTGCGCCTTAAAAGCTTTCACATTTTTTTCCGTCTCCTCTTTGTCAGCTCCTCTGACCATGTCTACGAAGCCCGCAGGCAAACCGTTCTCGGCCAGCAGTTCTTTCGCGTCTGCCGTCCGCTCCCGCAGCGATATGGCTTCCTCCCGCTCTTTTAGGGACTTTTCCTTTTCTTCCGCCTCGTACTTCGCCCTCTCTTCCGGCGTCATGGAAGCCTTTTTCATTTCTTCCTGCACCATCTTCTGTACATCCCCCGCAAGGTTTCCGCTCTGGCTGCCTCCTGCGTTTTCTTTCCCTTCCTCTGCAGGATCCTTTTTCTCCTCCTCCGGATCTGCTGCCTTTTGACCGGTTTCTCCCCCTGTATCCGCCGCACCGGCTGCGCCTGCCGTACCGGTGTCCGCTGCCGGATCCACCGCGCCTTCCACCGGGTCTGCCGCAAAAAACTGCAGGTTCATCGGCAATAGCTCTTTTTCCATCTCGTATCCTCCTTTATTTTTTTGTAATTAAAAAGAGACCACACATTTCTGTGCAATCTCTTAGTTACCAGTATCTTACCCCTTCTCGTTTTTCTCCATCTGCCAAGCCAGCCCGTCCCCTATCGTTCCTCCCTGACTCCGCGGTATCTTATAAAGTTCTTCTTTTGTATCTGACAATTTTCCAAACAGCTTCGAAAGATGTTCTATGACCTCTTTATCCGGTTTTAAACCGGCCAGTTCCTTCCTTCCTTTCTCATACTCCTCATATGTCTTCATCTGGAGCAGTCTTTCTTTCGCTGTCATTCTACAGTCTCCCTTATCAACTCATAAAAATCAGGAAAATAGTCCTTTAACCTTTTAGGATTCTCTATATATTCCCGGAATGGCTCTGATATAAACTCCTGAAGCAGTTCTCCTCTTATTTCCCATTGCTCATTATATATCTCTGACCAGTCATTTACATATAGCCTTCCCTGATATTCCGATACAAATCTGTCATTCTTCAGCAAAAATATTTCTACCGGATTTTTCTGTGCATCATAATATATCTCTTTTACGCAGTCATTTAGCGGCACATTTTCCAAAAATCCCTGTTTGACAACGGCTCCCTTTTCGGGTAATAGCATCTTGTTTTCCACCATATGCCCGATCTCATGAATAACCTCTCTTGTATCAGCACCTTTTGCCACATACAGTATATCATTATTATAGTCGTACTGACTAGCCCCTGTTTTTCCGACATCTATTATCGTCCCACTATTTAGTGCTTCCCTGACTTTTGTCGGCACCATTTTTATAGCTGTATTTATAGCCAGCCGCTCCTTTTCTATATCCAAGCCCGGCTGGTGGGGTCTGATCACAGGTTCCGCCTTTTCACTTACTCCCGTCATTCTGCCGCCCATATATTTATTCTTCCACTCCGGATACGTCATATCAGACGGCACTTCATAGTATTTCCCGCTTTTATCTTTTGCCAGACGCTTTGTTGCCTTATCATCATCAAAAGCAGCCACGGTGGTGCTCCGGCAGTTCGGATGCATGGGGGGATAATTTTTCCCCGGCATAGCATCTTCGATGTGGAATCTCTTCCCGTCCAGCTCCTGACATGGTTTCGACGTCTTATGATCCAGCGTGGCCAGAAACTCATACTTTTCTATGCCGCACTCCGTATATGCTTTCAGGGACGCCTGTTCATAAATATACGCTGTTTCTGTCCGCACAAGCCTTCTGGCATATGCCGCCGATATATTTAACCGCGTACTCATCCGCGTGCTCATCTTATCAAGGCTTTCGCCCTTGATTAAGCCGGTGACCAGATTCTCCTTCAGGTCTTTCGAAAAGGCGCTGCAGTGCCCGTAAAGCCTCTTTGAATATCCCTTCTTATTATAAGTGGCGAGCACTGCCCGCTCAACCGCCCTGATATTCGGTGCTGTAAAGTCCTTCCCGAAACCGATCGCTTTCTGTCCGGCGAAAACGCTGCGGTAATAACCATCCTCGTAGATCTGTGATAAACAGTCATACATGCTGATCTGGTTTTTATCATACAGATCCAGCATGGCTTTATCGATCTGCAGGCTTAAAAGTTCCAGTCTGGTGATCTGACCCTTTTTTGTATAGGCGCGGAGCCCCGATTCATACCGGGCATGTTGCGCCTCAATGGCTGCCACCACATCACCCGGAAGCTTATCCTTTTTCTTCTTAAACTCCCTGTTTTTCTCGATCTGGTAATCCACCATCTTTCCAAAATCAATTTTGGCAAAGTCTGACCGACCGATCTGCCGTTTTGCCTCCGCCAGTGTGATATTTTCCTTATCCGCAAACTTCCGGTACAGATCCTCGATATCTTTCCGGATCTCTTTCTGTGCGGCGGCATAGTATTTTTCCTGCTGCTCCACTATGTACTTTTCCGATTTGTTGATTGAAACAGCCTTATCTTTCAAGTACCGCTTTTTCCAGTAACCAGCCATCAGATCTCCTCATCTTTTATAAACGGGATCCCTTCCGCTTTCGCTGCCTCTTTCTGTATCCTGTTTAATTCCTCTCCTGCATCCTGTACAATGGAGGAAGGCAATGCAGAGAGCTGCGTCTCGCGTGAGGTAATGCTCTCCAGTTTTGTAGCATTGTCGATCAATTCTGTGTCATTCGTGATCAGATTGCGCTCATATTTCAGTACCACCTTCTGCGAATCGAAATTTTTATTATATTTCAGGTTGATATAATCCGTAACAAGCGATACAAGCTTTTTCTGTGAAGCATCCATAGCATTCTGCTTCATAATCGCAAGCTCCTCCAGTCCGATCAGCTTATACTTGATCGCTACACCTGACAGGTTTCCCGAGAAACTTTCATCAGATAGTGCCGGCACCTGCGCAAAAAAGAACAAATCATTATAAAGTCGGTTCTTGTAATTTTCAGATGCGGCATCATTCACGTTTTTCGTGAGCCACTGTGCCTGTCCTTGTTCATCGAGATACAAGACTTTTTCCTGTCGAAGTGTTGCCGCTGCAGACTTCGACTTATCATCGTCATCCAGCCCCGCACCATATACCATCTCTGACGCCCCTGCAATGCATAGATAAGCATCCGAAAAATACTCCATGTCATTCCCGGTATCCGACTGTGCTTTGTCGTAGCCGTCCCCCAGTGAGATATGGGGTTCATAATCCCCCATCTGTTCTTCATTGTTCCAGTTGACTATAACTGGCACATCTCCCAGCATATGGGGTTCACGCATATAATACTGATATCTCATGCACACTGGCCTGCGTCTGTAGTACCTGATATACTTTTTATCATACACTGCAGCATACTCCGCGATCAGCGTACCATCCAGCTTCCTATCCTCCCAGAGCCGAACCGCGCATTCAAGGAATTCCCCCAGTTTCGGGGAATAGACCGGGATGATCTCCTCTGCATTACATTTTTTGATCCGTAGCCTCCCTTCCTCATCTATAAACAGCAGGTAATGTCCGATCCCCTTCTTGCTGCACTCCTTTGCCACATCATAATTAAGTTTATTGATATAGTTTTCCTGCAGTTCCTTATTCAGGATCTTTTTATACTCGGAATTGTCCAGTTCTTTTTCCCCGTCTTCTCCCGGTAACGTCTCGTTTGGCACTTCATACTTGATGGGGCGTCCCATAAAATAACTGGTAGCCATATTTGCTATATATCGCGCAAAACCATGCGCCAGCTTGTTATTTGGCTTCCCTGATTCCATAACACGCTGCAGGATCTCCGTCTGCACTTTATAATAATCCTGCAGTTTCTGAAACCTTGGGATATCATTACTCTTAAATTTTTTAATAAGTTCCGTCAGAAACTTTTCATCTCTGACCTGCTCCGCATGGAATCTATACATTACTATACCCTCTTATCAACCAGGATTCATAAGCCGAGCCGCCTCTTGCTCCCTATCCTTGCTTTCTTCTTTAGCTTCACATCGCCGTTGATTAGCTCCACGAACCCTGTCAACGCATCTTCGATGTCATCGTGCTCATTCTTCCCCTTTTTTTGATACTTTCGCAGATGCTCCGCCGCCTTCGGCCATCGCTTCTCCCAGTCCTCCGGCATGATAACCTGTTCCATGACGTTTGATGCCCCGACGATGATCCGTGTTTTTTTCTTTTTGCTCTGATAAAACCAGTGTACGCTGCATTTCGTGCACCGCAGCTCTCTCAAGTGCCGGATCACGTTCCGCGCAAAGCCCCGCCCGCCGTTGTTGGATTCCACGGCGGCTTCCCTGACACCGTTTAACTGCAGCCGCCTTGCCGTCTCCGGCTCCGTCACTTCCATCGCCTCATCCGTATAGTAGATATCCGTGACGTACCCGTACCGCCCGATCACTCCGCCGCTGACGGACGCAAGGAAATCATTCCCCTCATCTGCCGTATCCGTGTAATTGATCACGCGCTCAAATTTATCCGGATCCACAGCCGGATACGTTTTAAATTCTCCATACAACGCCCCTTTGATGTCTACCGGCGTCTGCATGTAGTTGGCTCCCCAGATGGCAGGATCCAATGTCGTTCGTTTATCCTGCAGATCTTCTGTTGGGAAAAGATCCTCGCATATACTCACTCCTTCCGGCCCGTCTTCCGTCAGAGCCTTCATTTCCAACACATGGCATTTTCCCGGATATTCCTGCAAAAGTTTCCCCGCCAGATCATCCGTCGCCCATCTGGTTAGCACGATAATCCACAACGCCCCGGGCAGCGCACGGGAAGAGAGCGTATTTTTCAAATAGTTCCAGTGCCCTTCCTTTACCGCATCATTAGCTGCTTCCTTGTCATTTTTAATAGGATCATCGATAATGATGATATTCCCCCTCATGCCGGTCACGGTACCATCAAAAGAAGTGGCAAGATAGCTTGCGTAACTCCCCTCTAAGCTCCACTTCATCACGGAAGCGTCCCCATATTTCACCCGCACATCCGGGAAGAAGTCCCGCGTCGTATAAGAATCCCCTTCCGGATCCGGCTCCTCTAAGATCATATCCCTCGTTGTTCTGGCAAATTCCGGTGCGATAGTGTTGTTGTAAGAAACCGTGATGATCTTGTTTTTATAATCTTTTCCATAACACCAGTTGGCAAAGTTCGCAAGCGTATAGGACTTGCCAAAGCCCGGCGGAAGGTTGATGATCAGGTACTTGATAGGCTTTTTCGTCTCTTCATTTACGAGCCGTTTTTCGTAGGCCGCCTGCAGCGTATCACAGAGGATGTCCTGATATTCCCGTTCCGGTCTGTAAAAATCCGGTTTCCGCAGGTTGCAGAAGATCCTAAGTTTTTCCCTGCCTGCCTTCAGGTTATTCAGCCTTGTATTATCCTGTCCTTCTATGCGGTTCTTAAAGTCCGCCGCTATACTCATTCTGAACCCCTTTTCAAGCAATCAAAAAGAGCTCTGGAAGTCCAGAACCCTTTAATAGTATTTTTCTCTGCTCAATATCACCGCCGCAATATCGTGTTCCCGGCGCAGGCTCTCCCCTGTCACCAACATAGAAACTGTGGCCTCTTCACGATATGCCCGCTGCTTCTGCGTTTTGTATTCCCGGCGTCGGATCTTACTCTCTGCTTTCCGGCGTTTTTTCTCTTTCTCATAATCAAGGCATCCTTTCAGATACTCGGAGATGCTCTGTCTTGAGACACCGGTCAGCTCTGCGATCTCGCCCACCTTCAAGTGATGTCTAAAAAAATATCCTTCCGCTTCTTTCTGCCATTCTTTCATCGGGACACGCTCCTTTACATTTTTGTCCACACGGTTTTGGGCATGGTAAGGCTTCCACCCTCTTTTAATGCCTCTACAACACCTTTAACAGGCTTCAATTTGTCTTCAAAAGCTTTCAGCCGGGAATCCTCCCATTTCACCCTTTTTATCCAAAATGGCTTGAATCGCGCTTTATGTGATCTTTGCCATCTCATTTTCCGTTTCCGCAGCCAGTTCATAAAGCTTCTGTGCGATATCCGGATACTTTTCCCCGATCTCTGTATATATCTTGTCAGTAAAGAGCCTGAAAGCCGTATGTACCGCCCCTTGCTCCTTTCTGGCATCGATCTTCAGCTTTTCGTTGGATACCTGTGCCCGCTGCAGCGTCGCTATACTTTTTGCCACCTGCGCTTTTTCTTTAGCGTCCATGTCATCATCGATCATGGCCTCCATGATCAACTGGCTGGCCAGAAGGTTGTTTGCCTCGTGAAGCTCCGTGGCCGGACGGTCGATATTGTCCTCCGCCAGCAGCTTTGCAAACTCTTTTGCTACCCGGACGCTCTCAAACCTTTTTAGGAATCCTCTGCCATAACGCCCTACTGCAGAATAGCTGATATCCTCCCCCTGCTCTTTCAGGTAGGAAGAGATGTCCTCATAGGTCTCCCCTTCCAGCAGCCGGCTCTCCACATCCTTTTTCAGTTTTGCCGGAAGGCGGTCCACCTTCCCGTGGCTCCTGTTTTTCTCCATTTCAGCCCTCATTTATGCCGGGGATCTCCCCGCCGTTGCCTTCCAAATAATCTGTACCGGCTGCCGTGATATATGCTATCGTTCGCCGGATCCTCATCCCGGGGTTCTTTACTTCCACTGCCCGCACCAGCCCTTTGTCTTTCAAATAGGATATCTGCCGCAGGATCTCCTCCTCGGTCAGTTCATACCCTGCCTTTTTCAGGGCCGCCCGCAGGACCTTTTCTCCTGCGCCTCCCTCGGCCGCCATGGAAAGCATCTCCAATATCTCCTGCCGGATCACTTCTTTTTCTGCTGTCTGTATGCTACTCATCTATAACCACCCCCATATCCTTCATATCACCTTCCGCCAGATTCACGCCCTTCGGCGTCAGCCAGATCATGGAATCCGTCCAGCTTTCCGGATCCACTTCCACATGAACATACCGCTTTTCATCACCGCCCAGATAATAGATCGCTTTCTGGATCTCCATATCGTCAAAATATCTCCTCACCCGCAGCGCCGCTTTCAGCGTCGAGATCCGGATGTCCTGTCCATAGTATTCATACAGCTTTTCTATGATGTTGCCCCGAAATATCTTTGCCTCCGTTATTTTCAGTTCATTTGCTGACATTTCTTTCCCCCCTCTCCATCTTCTGTTCGATCCTTTCAAGCCTGCTCTCCATCTTTCCAAGTGTTTTCATGATGCCATCCAAAGATGCAGTCTGACGCTCCATGTTGGTCATCAGGATGGATTCCCTTTTGGCAGATTCTTCCCGCAGGAGCCCCTCCCTCCGATCCGCGTCAGTCCTTAACATGTCCTCGCGCTTTTCGCTCTGAGCGATCAGCATGTCTTCCCGGTCGCAGAGGCGTTTGTTCATGGCCTCCAACTCCTCTTTATGTTTTTTTCTCTCCTCGTCCTGCTTCTTTGCGTCATCCTTTGATCTCCAGATAAAATACCCCACAAAGATGATCAGCAGCACCGCAATGATCCCTATATTGTCCGCTGCCGCCGTGGCAGCCGCAAAAGTTGCCCCTTCCATAATTACCCTCCCCAAAAACAATAGAAACAAAACAGCCACCGTAAAGATCTTGTCCTTACAATGGCTATCTTAGCATAAGTTTCATTTAAAGTATTTTGTACTGTACGGCCTTTTTTGCAAAGTCAGCAAGAATCCCAGCCCATGTCTGCAAGACTTGTCTGTCCAAGCACGTTTCCGCCCTTTTTAGTGGCCAGCCGATCCCGGACTATGTTGTAAACCGTTGATTCGGATACCTCATACTTTGCTGCAAGCTGTTTAATGTTGCCCCCGTCATACTCCCTGTAGATAGCAGTTTCCCGCCTATTTTCTATAATTTTCCGGCGCTGGGGTATATAGATGCTGCTACCGCCGAACTGGTCGCATAATCTCCTTAACCCGTCCAATCCCACAACCTGTGCTATCATCCGATACTGCTCTTCTAAGTCATCCATGGTCAGGGTCTCCAACAATTCCTCCTCCGCTCTTACTGACATTTTCATCCACCTCCTTCCATTTGTCAATCCTTTTCTGCTGCTTTTATATTTGTGGACATATTCTTCAGGGCTTCAATCACTCCGGATGCGCTACTCCGGGAAAGCCATTTCCAACAGCTCGTCTTCGCATATTTCACACACATCCCATTCAGCCGCTTTTCATCCACCTTCCCGGCCTCATCTGTCCAGCCCAGCTTCTTGGCCAGCGATAGGATATACCATCTCTGTTTCTGCGTCATCGTCTCCTCCCCCGCCCCCTGTCTGCCTTCCAGCGAATCAATGACCTTTGCCGCCTCCTCCCTTGTAAGGAGTTTTATGCTGTCCTTTCTTACGATCCTGAAGATATGCTCATGCAGTAAGTCGCTGTCTATACCATACTCTCTGGCTGTCACATGGAGTTTCCTAATCTGTGCTGCCGTGATTTGCTCTGTCCCCATATCTTCACTCCTTTGGCTTTGTCTCCAGTTTGTTCAATTCATAATAGAACGTATCCTCTTTCTGGAGCTTCCCACCTACTTTGAGGATATCCTTTTCCTCATAGGTCTTCAGGACATCTTTATTGACGGATTCCTTCGTAGTAATGCATTTCTCCATGCCATACTTCCTCAGATTCGCAATCACTTTCGCCACATCCTTTGGCAGCCCCAGCTTTGTGGACATCCTGAACCCCACTGTGCCGAAAGTAAGCTTTTTGCTCTTCCCTTCCATCTCCGCCCTGCTGGCTGCTGTAAATTCTTTTACCAGCAGCTCGTTCTGTTTTATTTTCTCATGGTAGGGTCTGGCCGCCTCGTCAAATTCCTTCTTCAGGGCATCCACCTGCAGGTTCATTGCACTATGCAGCATCTCCAACTCATTCCCCGCCTCTGCAATCGCCTTCAGGGCTTCGTCTACCTGCTCCCAGTTCCTTAATGTCGGCTCTTCCATTCTCTTTCTTCCTAATGCCATCCTCGTTCTCCTTCCTTTTAGTTCTGGCGGCAGTCAAGTACCATGGCGGGCGTCGGAACGCAGGGGAAAGCCCGCCCCGCTCCATCTCTTCATACTCCTGTTTCTTCATCACTGCCTGTTTCCTGTTCATTCCTGCCTCCTGTCATATGTATTCGTTGCCCCCTCTGCATCTTCCGGGCTTGGGACCGGCTTTGGCTGCATTAGGCTGGCCCGTATGCGCTTTGCATACGTGCCATTCCCCTACTTCATCTTCAGAAACTCCGGTGGAGATACTGCGTCGAATCTCCCACCGGCCAGATAATTAGCTGCCAGATCAATGCCGTCTTTCTTACAGGCTGATACAAATTCCACACCATTATCTTCCATCCTTCCCATCGCAAGGGTGATGATCTGCCCGGCAAAATTTCTCTGCGCCTCTTCCATCAGTCTTTTTTCATCTCCTTCTACTTCTGAAGGAATAGATGGTATCCTGTATCGGATCACAATTTCCTGTTCCCGCATTTTCCTTTCTCCTTTCCGCTAATTCACCTTGACCTTGTGAAGCAAGGCATCCCAGTCATATTCATTCTGTTTATAATTGTGGAATCCATTTTTTTCTTCCGCCGGCTTTCTCAGCCCTGCCTCCGCCTGTGTCAGCAAGTTCCGCATGATCCCTATCGTATAATTTTCCTTATAAGATGGATCCCTGTACTGTCTGATGTGGATCCGCAGCGCCTCCTCTACGATCTCCCGTGGGTACTTGTCCCACTGCGCCTCCGCGTTCCTTTTCACGTTAGGGCTGATTCGCCCAGACTTCCTTGTGTAGGCTAATGTTCTCCAGTACTGCTCTTTTAACTCCTCAAATCCTGCCATCGCCATCACGCTCCTATGTTCATGTCCCGCATCACCTGCCCGATGCCTGAGCCAGTGATCTCTTCAAATACCGCCGCCGTATTGACAAACACATTGACCGCTCCACGCAGTCCGTACTTCGTCCTGCAGATCCGGTACAGCACGTCCATCGCATTCTCATCCATCTCATACCCGCCGAACACCGCCTGCACATCCGCCTTTGTGATGTCCGTAGTGGCCACCGGCCTGCGCATCCCGATCCGGGAAAAGAGCTGTGCAAAATCCGCCTTGCCGGAGCCTTTCATTCTGGCGTATATTTCCTCGTTTCCGATAAAACAGATCCCCACGCCGGATTCATCCGATATACAACGCAGGTGGTTTAATGTCCTGACCGTCAAATGCTGCGCCTCATCGATCACCAGCACCCTTCCGGAGCCTCTGAGCTTCGCCACGATCTCACTCGTGATCCGCCTTGCTACCCGTTCTCGAACGCCGAGCTGATCCGCCAACAGTTCATTTACTCCTGTGATACTTGCGTAAGTCGGATTGATCGTAATACCCACCGCCAGCGGATTCTTCTCCATATATTCCTTAAAGGCCATCGTTTTACCAACCCCAGCATCTCCATATACCACGGAGATTTTTCCCTGTATATGGCAGTACCGGATCGCGTTCATCACACTCTTACTGATAGAGGTCTGCACATACCCCGGCTCCTTCGGAGCCACCTTTTTCTTCTCATTTGCTTCTATTAACGCCGCAATTTTCTCCACGATCTTCTGTGGCGCTTTATACGTACCGGAAAGAAAGCTAGATACAGCAGATTCCGATATCCCCAGTTCCCTTGCGATCGCCGCCTGACTTCTCGCTGGGCTTCCTCCTTCTCCCGATTTATATCTCTGCAAAAAGTCCCTTGCTTCCTGTTCTGTTATATTCAAATCTCTTTCTTCCATCGTCTTTCCTCCATTTATTTCGCTAATGCCATCCGTTCCAGCGCTTCCGTATAATCGATAGGCGCTGCACTGATATAGCCCTGCTCCTCAAGCAGCGTCTTTTCCGAAAATGTTACAGGCGTCAAAATCTTCGGATCCGGTTCCGAACCGCCCATGAGCCGCCCTGCCTCCCGCAGGATCAGGTCCATGGCCTTTTCGCCCTTCAAATCTTTATCCTTCTTATATCGCTTGACAAGCTGCTCCAGTCTCCTGTTTTCCCGCATGGCCTCCGCCACCTGCTCTTTTGTAGCAAAGTATGACAGCTTTGCGATCTGCTTCGCTGTGCAGAGGAACCGGTCCTGCTCATCGTATACCCGCACCTCAGACAGGTCATCCGGGTTATATCGGAAATAGACTTTTTCCCCGAAATAGCTCCAGTTTAATTCCACGGAATTAAAATAGATCTTCATGTCATACAGCCCCAGATAGACGCCGTCCCGTTTTACTTTCTGCATCCGGGTGTTCCGCAGCATCATCAAGTTTAACTGCTCCCTTGTCGCCGTCCGTTTCTCGATCAGCTCCGCAGCATACACCTCATTTCTTGTCCTTCCATACATGCCGGATCCGCTGTGTGAACGAGTGTTGAAGTATCCTTCAATATAAGTTTCAACATAGTTGATGAACTCCGGCAGCAAAGTAAAGTTCTCCGCTGACTTCCCTGTCTTTTTCAGCCGTTCCGGACGCTCCGCGATGGTTCCGCCGGTATAGCCTTCAAACAGCTTGGAAAAATCCTCCTTTACGTCTCGAAAAGCCCGCTCGATGATCTTCGCCCTGGCGTTGGTTGGTAACGCCGTCCTAAACTCGATCCCAAGATTGTCCAGAATCGTGGGAGCCACATGCTCTTCATCCTTCCTGCTTGTCCGGAATCCCCGGCCCCCTATATCGAATGTCAAGAACTCCCGGCCGTTATCCGACAGGATCCGCTTCGGGATCCCGTACCGCTCAATCCCCCTGCGCAGGGCAAAGAGTGTTGCGTCCGAGCAGGGATTCAGGGTGACATACCACCCCATCATCTTCCGGCTCCTGATATCCAGAAACGCCGTCAGGTATACGCGGATCGGCTTCTCATGTTCCCCGTCATTAACAAATACATCGAAGGTGTGATTATCGCATACCCAGATATCATTGGAGTGCAGATCCTCATAGGTCCGCTGTATGTACGGGGCGCAGGCGTCACGGAATGCTTTTTCCCCGAACCTGTAATACTGTAACACCGGCACCGGGATGTCTTTCATGACCTTTCTCGCGAAGCTCTCACTGGATGCCAGCGGCAGCAGTCCTTCCTTCCCTTTCTCCTTCAGATACAGCTCCGTCAGCTCCATACACTTTTTCACGCTCATCTTCGCCTGATCAAGATAGTAATACTGGAAGACATCAAACACCTCTTCCGGTACCGCTTTTTTATGGTTTCCATGCTTGCCGCGCCTGTCGATCAGCGCCCCTTCCCCCTGCTCTTTCAGTGCTTTCCACTGTCTCTGCAGGATCCGCTGGGAAAAACTCTTCCCCGGATATTTAATCTGTAATAATCTGGTAAACTTCATGTCTGCTTCCTCCTTCTTTCCTTCGTACCCGTTCCGGTACTCCTGCCAGTCCTGCAGTATCCCTTTCCAGAGGTTCACTTCCTGGCGCTCCTCAAAACTGAGATCTTCCAGGCACTTCACCTCTACTGGTCTTGCCTCTGGCTCTGGGAACTTCTCCCTGTGGAGCCGCATATACTTTTTCTGCAGTTTCGGCTCGATCGCCGCCAGCGGGATCAGGTAACCTTTGGAAGCGTTACTTCTTCCGAATGGTATCGCTCCCTGTAGCTGGCCACCCATAATCAATCGCCTGGTATGACGTTCTGAAATTCCTTTTAATTCTGCATACTCTGCCACTGTCAGTTGTTCCATTCAAACACCTTCTTGCCATTTTTCTCTGATCATGGTATGATCATCTTGCTTTTATATTTATGAAGATCGTCGTTCCTGTCCGCAGGGCGGCGGTTTTCTTTTTTCATGGCTATCTTCTACACACTCCACCATTACTTCCCCTTCTATCCGCCCTTCATCAATACCGATATATTCCTGCCGACAGTCTATGCAGGTATAGCGGTTTTGCCGTGCGGTTATCAGACCGCTGCAGATAGGGCATATCGCTTTGTTGTCTCTGACGAATAGTACCATTTCGGTTTCCTTCCTTTCACACAGCATTGAGCACATCTCTAATCAGCGCTGTGCCGGAATCTGCTTCCACACATACATCTTTTTGGTATCCATTCTCCCAGATGATAGTGACAAAGTTCTCATCTTCGCTTAAAACCAGTTTTCTGATATCATCGCCTGCCCTTGTCGCGTTGAGAAGCAATTTCAGCCGTAGTACAATTTCTTTTTTATTTTCGTTCATTTTCATCTGCCCCTTCCTTATATTGTTTCAAACTCTTTTTCGAGTTCTGACACTTTTTTGTCACATAAATCTACTATGTCTTTCTGCATATCATCAGATAGCAAAATCTTTTTATCACCACCGCCATCTCCATATACATGAATTCCTTTGAAACGGCTAATCCCTTTTTTCATACTTTCCAAACTTTCAATTTCTTCCCTTATTGCATTTGCCTTTTCTAATTGTTCCTGCTTCATTTCCCTTCACCTTCTTCCTTTTATAATCTTTCATTCCAAAGTTCTTCCATTTTTCTACACTTTTGGCTCTTTTTCTGGTACAATCTTCTTATCCAATAACCTCATGCAAAGGAGTATACTACCATGAAAATTTACACTTACAATGAAGTGAGAACCACTTTATTCAGAATTGTACAAAATGTTTTTAGTCCAACGTTTATCCGAAAATATGAGGATAATATTGATCGTTACCGCTATTCTATAGATCGCATTATGCTGGAAAACTCTGACCGCATCGATTCTCTCGTCCGACAGTATTCCCTACGTACAGATTTTCCTGCTTCTTGTGAGGCCATTGCTATTAAACAATCAGCCAAAATGCTTTGTGCTTTATATATGCGTTACTATTTAATCAGCAACTATTTAATGCAGCAGCCTCAGGACGATACAATCGAATTTCCCGAATCCGAAGGAGAGTTTTTTTCCGAAGTCCTCATAACATTCTGGCAAACTGCCTTAAAGCATTTTTAGTTTTTTGGGAATACCATATTTTTTTATTGCTCTTTTAATATGGTAAATTTTACTTTTTTTCCTATTTTTATGACGCATTGTTCTTCCTTTCTTTATTAGTTTGATATAATCGAAATTTGCACTTTAAAGCACCATCTGGATATCCTCAGAAATGTTCTGAATTTCTTTCAAGATATCCCTGATCTCTCCCACGCTTATTCCTTCTGGAGATTTATCGAATATCAGCTTCAGGATCTCGTGGGGGAGATCTTTTTCCTCTTCTTTTATCTGCTCACACCGATAATTCATCCCCAGCTGACTTTTCTCACGCAAAAGCTCATCAATATCAATATTGATCTTTTTTGCCATTTTCTCGATAGCTATCAATTCCAGCCATCGCTTTCCCTCCATTTCCTGCATCTGATTTTCTAAGTTGAGGATCCTTTTCGCCATTTCCTTCTTTTTCATGCATTCTCCTTTCCCAGCTCATGCCTCCTCCAGCAATTTTTCCATACCGCACCCGAGCACCCTTGCAATATCCCTTCCCAGCATCATGTTCGGGATCTTGCTTCCACGCTCGATCTGCGCCACCATCGACCTCCCGATCCCGATCGCGCCGGCAAGATCTTCCTGCGTCATGCCGAGAGATTGCCGCCGGGTTTTAATGTTTTCGCCAATACTCCTTCCTGAATACAGGATTTTTACTGGCTGAGCAGATACTTTTTCTAAACTCTCAACCCTCTCTTCTAGCCTTTTTATTCTGCTTTTATACATTTCACTCCTTTCCGTAAAGCTCTTCTACCTTACATTCAAGCGCTTCCGCTATGGATTTTCCCAGCAGCATATTTGGTATTTTTGTTCCACGTTCGATCTGTGCCATCATTGACTGTCCAATCCCCACCTTCATGGCTAGGCCTGCCTGGGAATATCCAGACGTTATACGCTTTTCCCGAATACATTCACCAATGCTCATACTTTCACTTCCTTTCTTTACCTTTACTGTGGTAATATATATATTAAAGAATCACTACAGTAATATAATAACTCAAATATTTGATTTTTTCAATATAAAAAATTCAAATATTTAAATTTTATGGAGGCGACTATGTTTTGGGATCGATTTTATCATTTATGTGAAATAAACAATAAAAAGCCTACGCCTGTAGGCAAGGAAATGGGCGTATCTTCTGGAATTATTTCTACTTGGAAAAAAGAAGGGTATTTTCCTTCTGGGGAAATGTTAATAAAAGTAGCAAACTATTTTGATTGTTCTATTGACTATTTAGTAGGACGCTCAGATCTAATCAAAGTTCAAAATTCTGAGTTTTCTTCTGATGAAATACTTTTACTGGAACAATTACGTACACTACCCGAAGATAGTCAATCCGAAATTATGTATCTAGTAAACTATAAATATGAGCAGCAGCAAAAGAAAAGAGGGAACTATACAGAATCATCCCCTTTGGCAGAAGTCCAAAATAATAATATTGCTGGCTAATTTTTTAGTTGTTTCGTCTTCAAAGTATCTTCAATTCTTAAAATATATCTTCAAATCCGGCTCAAAACAGCCGTTTTAAAGTAACTTTTCCATTTCAGTTACTTTAAATGTAATATTTATGGCATATTGCGGACATTACATTGTATCTATAAATAAAGGAAATTTTGCACACAGTGGTTTTCCTCTATGTATGTCCGCAATTTTATCTAATTCCTTTTCAACCCGCATAAATACTGAAAAAATATTGCGGACATTTCTCAAACACTCATCACTAAAATGTCCGCAGTTTTAGAAAGTTTAGTTTTTTCCATCTTCAATAAAATTCTACCATTCTTCAAAACCGCCTATTTTCGGCCCTTTAAATATTTAAACTTTTGAAGATTTTTTGAACAAAAAAATAAGAGCCCTTGAAGCCCTATTTTTTCTCTGTTTTTTCTTCTCACTAAGAATGACATTTTTATATCATCGTAATCTCTGAAACCCGCAGTTTTTCGGCGTTTGTAAGGTTTTTTCGGGATTTTTCACTTTTTTGTTTTTTTGTCATTCTTAATGAGAAATCACACCATCCTCTCTGGCATAAACCAGTTCTTCCCATCTTTGCATATATTTTATCCCCGCCTCCTCTGATTTTCTAATCAGGCAAATCCTTTCATGAATCTTTTTTATTCGTTTGCTTTCAACTTTTTTTGCTGTCTCGTCAGTAGTCATCTCAATGTATTCCATCAAATCAAGAAACTCCTGCGAGAAATCCTCTTTATTTCTTCCCTTCGTATTGATAAACACTTTTATCATTCCATCTTCCAGCGTTAAATCCGGACATTCCCGACATCTTCCTTCAAAAGTATATCTGTATAATCCTCTGCCAAATATATCAAAGGGAGCAATCAAGATAAAGCAACTATCATTCAACAGATTAAAATCCTTGCTTCCCGGCTCCAACAAAGAGGAATCCACCAGTGCCTGATAGTACCGGCTTCTCTTAATCAAATTCTTGGTATCCCTCTTCTGCATTTCTGTATAGTAAAACTTCTTTTCAACATCCATCACCACCACGTCTAATCTTACCTGACGCAGCTGCGGCGACACTCTTAATTCCTTTTCCGTTTCCGGTTTTTCCAAAATCTCCACTTCATTTTCTAAAAGAATACTAAGTACCGCCTGATAAGTCTCCTTATCTTCCATCGCTTCGTCAAACAAAAACTTATCAAGCAGATTCAACTTCTCCAGTTTTGTGCTTACCATACATTATCCTCCTTTGTGTGAGGAAACAAAGATGATAAGCCTCAAAAACTTTCTATCGGCTGTATCCATACCAAATCTGCTCTACATCTTGTTCCCGTCCTTTATGTTATTTGGATTGAAAAGCAGGGATCTCAAGAATAAGAACAGATATGTCCTACAGAAACAGCTATGCTGCTAAATGAATTTTTTCCTTTAGAAATCTTATGCTTTTTATCAGTCTATCATATACTATTTATAATTGCAATCAAAATTCCTTCAAAAATATAAGGTGTAAAGTCAATCAAACAAATCGACTTTACACCTTTCTCTACTGAATATTTTCAAACACTCCCGGAACGATACTCTTTACTTCCGGCGGGAGTTCAGGATTCTCTTCTGTTCCACGGTAAGCGAGCAAAATACCGTCCCCGACGATCAAGAAATCCTCTGCAGTATCCGATCCCGCGGCTTCCGCATCCCCTGAATCCTCTGCAGTCCGTTCTGCCATCCAGTTTTCCAGCCACGGGGTATGCGAAAAAGCATTTTCCTCAATCACTGTAACACTGGCCGGTATTATTACACCGGTAAGCGAATCACAATGGTAAAAGGCACCGCTGCCGATACTGGTCACTCCTTCGGGAATAGCAATACTTGTCAGACCGCTTCTCGCAAAAGCAAACTTCTCAATAGTGTGTATGCCTTCAGGAAAGACAAAATCTCTCATAGCAGATTCCCTGTAAAAAGCCCACGCACCGACCTTCCCTTCCGACGCCGCCAGAGATGTCTGTTCCTCCAGTTTCATCCGATAAGCGCTCTGCTCCTCGGGAATATATTCTCCCTGATAAGTGGCTGCGCCACTATCCATCAAAACTACCGCACTGCCGTTGACGATCGGCACCATGCCAAGATTACTGCCGGTTGAAGTTTTTATCGTATAAAGAGCATCTTCATCTGAAAACAGAACCGCTTCCTCCGACCCATCCTGCAGTTCCTCTTCTGAGGTTTCTTCCGATGCATCGCTCTCCTCCGCAGTTTCCGCTCCCTCTTCATTCGCCTGTTTCGTCTCTGTATCGGCCGACATTTCTTCCGCTTCAGCCGCCGTCTCTTCATCGTCCGGTAACGCTTCCTCATCTTCTGATGATGTTTCCGTCTCCTTTATCTCCACATCGGAAGCAGATACATCTGCCGAAACATCCGCTTCCGCCACTTCTGTATCCGCTTCCTTTGTCCCGAACAATTTTCTCCCGCCAAACCACGCAAGCGCTGCCAGTGCGAGCACGATACCGCCTATTATAATACCTTTTTTCATACTCGGCTCCCGTCAGAAAATTTATAGGTTGTTTCTTTACGCCATACTACGTTTCATTTTCTTATCTCTCTTCATAAAGAGTACCGCAGAAAACAGCCCAAGCCCAACTGCCAGAAACCACTTTGGATGAATCGCATCACCCGTCTTAGGCGTCGTATCATAACCACCTGCCAGAAGATTCGCCGTATCCACATAAATCGTGTAGGGCGAAAAGTGTGTTGCCGTAAAGGTTACGCAGGGCACTCCGTTCACCGTGGTAAATCTCGGATTCAGCTTCTCCAGATTACCGCCGCCTGTGACCGCTCCAATCTTGTTATTTCCGGCGTATTGGCGCAGTTCATCTGGTATCGGCAGGGTTATTGTCACGGAAAGTCCGTTCGTATCCGTCACCTTCTGCGTTCCGGTCTCGTCATACAGGGAGATATCCATCGCAAAATAATGGATCGTTTCCAGCGTACCGTACTCGTTCCGCAGCGCTTCCGCTACTGCAGCCGTCGCCTGCCCGTCTTCTGTCACTCTGACCACAAAATTATCCGTCGAACCGTTTACCGTCGCTGAAGCAACATCTGAATTAGAGATACCCGGCCGGTTTACCTGCACGGAACTTCCACTGTTGCCATTTCCTTTATTTCCGCTGTTGCTGCCGGTACTGCTGTCTACCTTGTTCACAGAACCGGTATTGGAAGACGGCGAAGATGTAACAGTCCCCGGTGTTCTTTTCGATGTGATGCTGTTTCCGGTTTCGCTCTTCGTCTTGTAATTAGCCGTAACCGTCAAATTTTTTGCAGGCATCTTAAAGGCAGTCGCAGCCATTGTCTTACTGGAAAAGTTCGTGTCATTCTCCGAAGAAGTCCAGTTGTAGAACTCATAACCCGTATTAGGCGTATAAGCAGCCACCGTCACCATCGTATCCGCTGCATAACTGCCGGAACCGGAACCGTTTACAACGGTAAGAGTGTACAGCTTCCCATCATTTCCATTGTTGTTATTATCTCCGCTGCCGTTGTTGCTTCCGTTATTTCCACCGTTATTGCTACCGTTATTTCCGCCGTTATTGCTACCATTATTTCCGCCGTTATTGCCGCCGCTCGGATTATTCGGATCATTCGGATTATTGCCGCTGTTTGAGCTGCTGCTGTAGCTTGCCATGAATGTCACATCACAGACGATCGGCTCGTATGGGCTGTAACCCGCCGGGCGGGATATCCAACCTGCAAACGGCGCGCCCGGCGTCTGTTCGGAAACAGGGGTCTCCGGCACAGGCGTCCTCTTGCCGCTTAACACGCTCTCTGACAAAATGGTGTTCAATTTGTCCGTCACAAACGTCACGTCATAATAAGTAACCGTATCGCTGAATTCTGCGTATACCTCATTCTTTTCTTTCTTCGCCGGACTATACTCCTCCGGGAACCAGCCCGTAAAAGTCTTTCCCGCATAATCATCATATTTTGCAAAATAAGCTGCCCAGTCTTCATCGGAAGGCGGTTCTACCTTTTCCCCTTCCTCACAGCGATACTCCGAAATAACATGGCCTTTTCTATCCTGAAAAATCGTAGTACATGTCTTTTTGAGGAAACTGCCAAGCCGCCAGTTATATTTTGCATATGTAGCTACCCATTCCGCAGCCGCGCTGCCTTCCATGGTTTTCACTTCCACATTATTTTTAATGTGTCCCGGTTCCTCCGAATCATAAAAGGCGTCATTAGCAAAACGGGTCTCCATATTCGGCACACGCAATTTACTGAGATCCGTATCTTTAAAGGCATAATCATCTACTCTCGTACAAGTAGTCGGGAGAAGCACCTCATCCAATTTACTTGCATCACCAAAGCAGAACTTAGGAATATTCTTCACATTTGAATCGGTTAAATCCACCAATTCAATATTCTTACAATTCATGAAAGCTTCTTCCGCGATACTGGTGATGCCGGCAAGTTCCTCCTTGTCAATATCATAGGAGCCGACTCCTCCTTCAAAAGCCCCTCTCGCTTCCAGACACTGTACTACGGAAGTTTTTGTTCCATCGCTTAAACCGTAAATAATCCCCTTCTCACAGGAATAATTTTCCCCCGCATTATTTGACGGATCCCCGCCTGCGGAAGCCGATTCACCTACAAACGTCACTCCTGTCAGCTTGGGATCTGCCGCAAACGGCCTCTTTCCCATATCCGCCGTACTCACAGGAAGCTTTACGCTCATCAGGTTCGGGCAATGCGCAAATGCATAATTCCCGATAGTCTCCCCCTCTTCCTTCTCGGAGGAGTACATAGCTACGCTTTCCAAATTTTTACACCCGTAAAACGTAAAGGGTTCTAAATCTTCTATATCGTCCATCGTAATGCTGCGAATAGATGTATTTGCATATGCAAAAGGTTTACCGGGACCGATATATTCCTCCCCAGCGGGAATCTCAATGGGATCATTCCCGGAAGCATCGATCTTCGTCGTCGACTTTTCATCCGCTGTAGAAAACAGTCCGCTTTTAATGCTCTGAATACCGGAGGGCAGCGTAACATCAAATGCCGTCCTTAAAATCCGCATCACATTATCAGAAAGCGGCACAGAGGTTATCGCCCCATCCTCATCGTACTCTTTCACAATCTCCGTCAGCGCAGCATCAACCGTATCTTCCGTATAGGAATCCATCTCAAGCATCGCTTTCCGTAGCGTCTTATAGTAATCATCTTTTTCAGCTTCCCCATTTGTAGAACCGGCCAGCGCAATCGTCGTTGTCGGTACTTTCTGCAATTCTCTAAGCTTTGTCTCCGCATTATATTTCACATGAACATTCGTGCCGTCTCCGGAACAAAAATCAATATATTCCTTTGACTGGCTCTCATTCGTAAAATAGTTTTCCTCCGCCATCGCATACTGGAAAGGCACGGAATTAAGGTCTATTTTCCCGTAAAACGTCAGCAGATTTTTACCTTCTTCAATCGGTATTCCCCCTGCGCCATACTGCGTTTTAAAAGCGCCCGCGCCAATCGTTCTGATATTGTTGGGTTCCTCAAAAATAACTTCCCTCAGGTTCTTACAACCCTGAAAAGCATTTTCGCCGATTTCCGTGATCGTACTCGGAATCGTAATGGACTTCAAATTGTCATTTCCCTTGCCCCCATTGCTGAACTGACTACCAATTTTCGTCACTTCGTGAGGACCGATCTTATCTTCAATCACTACGGTTTCCGGGTCTCCCTGAATATCAATCCCTTCCAGTTCTCCGTTTGGGTTCACCTGATATATATACTGTACCATCTTGCCGTCATCACCATACTCCCGGATCACCTTTTCATATATATTAGGTGTCCTGTCCAGATATAAAAACGCGATGGCTTCGCTCTTTGTCATATCGTGAATGCGGCTGATACCGTTTGCGGCAAAATAAAACTCATCGCCGACATCATCTTTAAATTTCTGCACTGCGCTTACGGCCGGCGTACCGGTATCATAGGTATAATACTTTGGCCCCTGATTCATATTCTCTTTATAAGCAAATTCAGTATCATTACTTGCTATATCAATTCTTTCCAAGGCAGTACAGCCCGCAAAGTTCGTAAGGCTTATATTCTCCGTCTTGTTCTGCAATGGAGTTGTAACCTTGTTTTTTCCGGGAAATTCCACTTCTTTTAAGGAGGTACAGTTCGCAAAATTCCACTTTCCCATACTTTCAAGATTAGCCGGCATTAAAAATCTGATACTCTCTCCAAGCCCGTAGCAATTCTCGAACACATGGCTGCCGATCGTTTTCAGATTTTTCGCTGCGGAAAAATCTACTGCAGCCAACTCAGCGCAGCCTTTAAATGCACTGTCACAAATTTCCTGAATATTTACAGGCACCACAAACCCCTGCAGACTCGGACAATCTTCAAATATAGAGTTTGCAATAGTTGTAACCCTTGTATTCGAAGGGAATCGGAAGGATATCATGGAACTGCAGTTTGCAAAAGCATGATGTCCGATCGCCGATATAGCCGAACTTTCCGCCGGATTAGACGGTTCGTCAAAGGAAACTGATTCCAGAGACGTACACCCGCTAAAGGCATAGTCCGCAATCGAAATCAGCGAAGTCGGAAATCTGACCGTCTGTATGGAACCGCCGGAATTCAGATTATTCTCAAAAGCATAAAAAAATGATTTTTTATCCGTATCGTCAGGTATACCGTCCGTAATCCCATCGCCGCTTGCCAACGACAGTTTATTATTTTTCATTTCCGCTCTCTGATCGGAAATATATCCCACCTTTACATTGACAAGCCACTCCTCATTGTCACCTTCAGGGAATTTGAATTTAGGGTTTTGTCTGATATCAACATAATCATAGCCTGCCGTCTCCGTTATGAATCCGCTGGGGTTGCTAATGCCGATTGGCAGATCATAAAATATCGTATTGGGATATTTTGCGCCGGTATTTGCGTCACCTTTATCCACACAAACATACTGTTTTACATTATCGTGTTTCCAGACATTCTCGTCTCCCAGTACACAGGGACGGAAACGATATTCCAGATAGGCACAGGTCTGAGTCCACTTTTTTGTAGTGCTGTCATACTTTGATGTGACCGAAACAGTGGATTTATCTTCATGATCCGGCTCGTAATTCGGCGGTGTCTCACCGCCCCACGGCCCCCAGGCAGAATCTGTATCACCCGGCATAGGATCAGTTTGCTCAAATTCTCCGTTTACAGTGGTTCTGGTACGCTGCACGACGCGGCTCTCCCTATAATAGAGTACGCCGCCCTCTTTATTTGCCGCCGCAAACGCTCTGGAGGAACCGTCTGTCGTTGTATACTGGGTATATGCGTTCACCTTTTCCGGTATTACCAGATCTTTTATACCGGCATCGGCCACACAGTTCAACAATACGGCTAAAGACCCACCCACCTGAGTATCCTTATGTACAAACGTATATGTGCCGCCCTCCGACCTGTAAAAAGTATCTGTCGTCTCCGCCTTGGGAATCTCACCGGTACCGGCCGCCGTGACTGAATAAGTTTTTTCAGCTGCTTCCGGTTCCAGAACAGTTTCAATCTGTTCCCCAGGAGCCGCCGCCGCCTCCGGCACCGGGATCGCTGCTACTACGATAGCGGAAATAAGCAGCATAACAGCCGATGTTTTCCGAATTCTTCTTCTCATTTTTCTGTCCAGCTTTTTCGTCTTCTTTCCAAACATAAAAATCCACCTCTTCAGTCTTTTTACCTTTGCAAAAACAATAATCTTCTATTATCTTATGCAGTTCGCATACCTACTACCACAAAGCGCCCCTCCGCCCCCTGAGAGCGGTCACAGGTCGACAGCGTTACCAGTTCGCTGCCGTAAGGAGGCGTGACGCCCGTATCGTACATGGACATCTCCGCCATCGCCGCCATATTGGAATTGAATTCTTCCTCCGAATTGGCATCGATAAACTGATAATATTTAAAAGCAATCTCATCCTCAGCGAGCACCTGTGCCTTAAAAACATAAATAACCTGATAAGTCCCTTTCTCGTATATCGTATCAAACTGAAATGTCTGATGCTCTTTAAAAAAGGACTCATCGGTATACTTATCGAGATGACCGAACATGGCTCCCGATTTCATATGATGCCCATATATGATCAGATTTGTGGAACGGTCGATCACATCACAGTCTTTATCCATAAAAATACAACCGTTTTTATCCTTATTCTGATCAAAATCATGGGTCAGATAATATTCATTGTCCACCGTCTGCATAACAGGGTAGTCAATATTTGTATCGGCAATTTTGACCCATCCGATTAGCTTTTTATTCTTATTATATAAAATTTCATATTCAGGCAGGATATCCGGTGTCTCCGTTTCCCCCGTTCTGTGAATGACAAATTTTTCCTCATCCGTCTTAGGTTTCTTCCCGCCCTCATCTTTTAACTTAGCCCAGTTCGCGCTCTCGTTCTGAGTTTTCCTGTTCATATAAGTATACACAGAAAAATAACCGATGCAGCCGCATGCAACAATGATGCACAGTGCGATCAGTCCTCTCCTTCTCTTTTCGCGCTTTTTCAGTTCCTTTGCAACTGCTGCGCGCAGCTTTTCATCCTGTATATCCTGCAGTCCGCTCATTTTTGCCTCCGCCCATTTTCTCCGGACATACTTTTTCTATTATTTATTCTACTATATCTTGCCTAAATTGCAAGTATTTTTACCAAATATGGGGTAAGACTTTCACAACCTGTCTATAAGCTCCTCTATAGTCTTACCCCTGCTTCTATTTTTCTCCCCCTCAGACCCTCACATAAATGCCGTGATCTATATTCATCTGCTCCTCGCTGATCAAAAAATAGTTGTGATTGTATCCCATGCCATACAGCCCGAGATCGTCCCATGTCACATCGATTTCATACCAGACTCCGTCCAGCTTTACCTTATTCCAGCCGTGCCCGTCGCCGGCGCTCCTCCAACCGACCACGTTCTCGGATTCAATGCCGAGAACATCCATAAACGCCTCAAAGGCAAGCATATATCCGTTGCACACCGCGTCGCCGTAAATGACAGCGCCCGCTATGCTGTAAGAACGGCGGGAAAGGCTGCCGGCAAGATAATCGTCATAATCATAATCCACGTTGACACACAACCAGTCATGCACCGCCTTGATCTTCTCTCTGTCGGACATCCCGTCGTCCGTTATACTGTCCGCAATATCATAGATCATCATCATGGCCATTGTATCTTCACTGAAAGCGCCGGACCTGTTTTCTCCGATACCCATCGTTATGTACCATTCGTAAATTTTGTCATAATCATCCCCGAATGCTGTATACACATCCGGATTCATCGCCAGAAAGGTCTTATAATTAAAATCACGGCTGTTCATATAAGATTCCTTTGTACGTCTTCCGTTCCATCCAGCAGGCGCCCCGATCGTCTCATAAAAATTCCATATCGTGTCATGATCGTCAGCCGTTACGGCCGCCGCCAAATCGGGATGCTGCTCCAGATACCAAACATAATCAAAATTTTCTTTTGTAATATTCTGCTTCGCCTGCACAGCCGTCATCGGCACAAAGACAGAAAACAGTGCCGCTGCGATCAATGTCTTTACTAATCTTTTCATCATTTTCATAAGTACCCACCTCCCTTATGCAATCTATGCCATTATCTACATATCATATCCAATCCTTTCTTTCATTTTACAGACTTCCTAAAGGAACGTCAATACGCAGAGGATTATTTTCAAAAAAGGCGCACCCTTTTCTCCTGCCGGCATAAGATAAAGCATAAAAAACAAACGGAGGAAAAACTACTATGAGCGATTTAACAGCTACAAACTGCGGATGCGGTAATGTAAGCAGCCAGAGCGGATGTGGATGCAACAACTGGATGTGGATCCTTATCCTTCTGTTCCTGTGCGGCGGCAACAATGACGACTGCGGATGCGGATGCAACGGATTCGGCTTGTTCGGCGGCAACGGCAATGGCAACGGCTGCGAATGCATCATCTGGATCTTATTGCTGTCCTGCTTATGCGGCGGCAACGGCTTCTGCTAAAAGCAGATTTTCGGAGGCAGCCCACGGCTGCCTCTTCTTATCCTTCCCCGCTGTCAGACCTCTTGTCTCCCCGCCGTATCCGTCTGGTCCGGAAAGCAATCCTGATTTTCAGGCATGAAGCATATTTTCGGTGCATACATTGATACAAAGGTAAGAGCTATACGGAGCGGTATGTGACACCGCCCCAAAAATCAAAAAGCCGGAGCATTGTGCGATTCTATGGAAACGATAAAAAACGAGCAAATATATGCCTTTGACAGTTTATATACAACAAATCATATTCAGATGCTAAAGATACTGTTACCTTGTTTAAATCCTCCCCTTCAAAAAAATCTGGCAATGTACATCAAATTTTTAGAACTTCGTTATACGATTTCGTTTCTGAATGCACATCCCTATGTGATAAGCGGATGCGGTTTTGATACAAAATACAGGGATCAGGAAATTCCGATGGACGATCTGCTCCCCTACCTTACCTCAAAAGAAGCCGAGAATCTAAAACAACTCCAAAAGAGCATGGATACCATGAAACAGTTTTCCAATATGCAAAAAAACATGGAAGCGCTGAAAGGCATCCTTCCTGAAGGCATGGATTTTGAGTCGCTGTTTCAGGGGATGATGAGCGGCGCTCAGCAGGGATCAAAGGCCGAAGAATCTTCGAAGAAAAGCACCGCTTTCTCCGGAGACGCCCTGAAAAATATGATGTCTGACTCCCAAAAAGAATTATATAAAAAATTCAACGAACGTTTTCAGAATCTTTCATAAAATGGCGGGCAATCCCCGCCCAGAGAAAGGAACACTATGGCAAACCAATCAGAACATGTAAACGACTACTTATCTTCCGGCGAATGGATGCGGAACAGCGCTCTCTCCGGGATTCCTCATGCCAAGCTGGAATTTCTTCAGATCATGCTTTTTGAGAGCCGCGGTCTGAAACAGGATGAAATGCTGCCTTTTTTTATGTCCGTCATCAAAATCAGCCGCGAAAAAAATATCACATTTACAGAAACGGAGATGGACGCCGTTTTAGAAGTGCTGAAAGAACATTCTTCAGCCGACGAACTGGCCCGCATGAACCAGATCATGCAGATGCGCCGCTCGATCAAATAAAGCAACAATACCGGCAGAACGTAACTTGTTGCGCTCTGCCGGTATTTCTACCATTTTTATTTTTGTACGATATTCACCAGCCGTCCCGGCACATATATTTCTTTCACAATCGCTCCGGTAAGCCTGTCTGCCATCAACTCTTTCGCTCTCGCCAGAATATCCTCCTTCGGATCATCCTTGCCGACGCTCATGGTTCCCCGGACTTTTCCGTTGATCTGTACGGCGATCTCAACGGTAGCCTCAACCGTTTTTTCCTCAACAAACTCCGGCCAGCTCTGGATATATAGATGCCCCTTTTCGCCGATTTCCTGCCACAGTTCCTCTGTCATATGGGGCGCCACGGGGTTAAGCAACGCCAGAAGCGTCTTGTACTCGCCCTTTGTCACCGCATTTTTCCGGTAGAATTCATTGATCAGCGCCATCATTGCGGCGATTCCCGTGTTAAATTTCAGATTTTCGTAATCACTGCCTACCTTCTTTATGGTCTGATGCATCTTCGTTTCCAGATCAGCGCTGTAGCCATCCTCCTGCGTCATGATATCCTGCAGTTTCCAGACACGCTCCAAAAATCTGCGGCATCCCTTTACACCGTCCTCGCTCCAACCTGCGCTCAGATCAAATGCGCCGATAAACATCTCATAGGTGCGCAGTGTATCCGCGCCGTAATCTCTCACAATATCATCCGGATTTACAACATTCCCCAGAGATTTAGACATCTTTACAACCGGATGATCCGCCATCTCGCCGAACTTTTCCCGAAGCGCCGCTCTCGCTGCCTCTTCGCTTCCATGCTCGTCCAACAGTTTCTTCTGCTCCGCTGCTGGAAGATTGGAAAAGCTATGAGGGTTAAGTCCCAAGATCATTCCGTGAGACGTTCTCTTCTGATACGGCTCCTGACAAGGAACCACTCCTTCGTCATAAAGGAACTTATGCCAAAATCTTGAATACAACAAATGCAGCGTAGTATGCTCCATACCGCCGTTATACCAATCCACCGGCATCCAGTATTCAAGCGCTTCTTTGCTGGCAAGAGCCTTCTCGTTCTTAGGATCCGTATAACGCAGGAAATACCATGAAGAACCGGCCCACTGGGGCATTGTATCCGTTTCCCTCTTCGCAGGACCGCCACAGCAGGGACAGGTTGTATTGACCCATTCAGTCATTGCCGACAGCGGGGATTCACCTGTATCCGTAGGCATATAGCTGTCCACATCCGGCAGTTCCAAAGGCAGCTCACTCTCCGGCAGCGCCACATAACCGCATTTTTCACAAAATACAACCGGAATCGGTTCTCCCCAGTAACGCTGTCTCGAAAATACCCAGTCACGCAGCTTGTAGTTGATCTTCGCCTGTCCGATACCCTTTGATTCCAGATACTGAATCATTCGGACCTGCGCTGCCTTCACCGGCATTCCGTCCAGAAAATCGGAGTTTACTAAAATGCCTTCCGCAACATCTGTATATACTTTCTTCTGCACGTCCTCGCCGCCGGCCACCACTTCCACGATCGGCAGTCTGAACTTTTTCGCAAAATCCCAGTCTCTCTCGTCATGAGCCGGCACAGCCATGATAGCACCTGTTCCGTAACTCATCAATACATAATCGGAAACAAAAATCGGAATCTCTTTTTTATTGACCGGATTTACGGCACACAGACCATCAAGTACCACGCCGGTCTTATCCTTCGCTAATTCTGAGCGCTCAAAATCAGATTTTTTAGCCGCCTGTTCCCTATAACTTTCAACGTCTTCCCAGTTCTTTATATCATCTTTATACTTGTCCAACATGGGATGCTCCGGAGACACTACCATGTAGGTTGCGCCGAACAGCGTATCGCATCTTGTGGTATAGATCCGCAGCTTATCCTCTTTGCCTGCGATCGGAAAATCAACTTCCGCCCCCTGAGATTTTCCGATCCAGTTTTTCTGGGATACGGCTATCTTTTCCACATAATCCACGCCCTCAAGTCCCTCGATCAGCTTTTCGGCATAATCTGTGATCTTCAACATCCACTGACTCTTCACCTTTCGGATCACTTCCGCACCGCAGCGTTCGCACACGCCGTTTACCACTTCCTCGTTGGCCAGTCCCACTTTACAGGAGGTACACCAGTTGATCGGCATCTCCGCCTTGTATGCAAGTCCTTTTTTGAAAAGCTGTAAAAAGATCCATTGGGTCCAGTGATAATAATTTGGATCCGTAGTATTGATCTCTCTGTTCCAGTCAAAAGAATACCCCAGAGAATGCAGCTGTTCCTTAAAACGCGCCACGTTATTTTTTGTCACGATCTTCGGATGAATCTTATTGGCGATGGCAAAATTTTCAGTAGGCAGGCCAAACGCATCCCATCCCATTGGGAACAGCACATTATACCCCTGCATTCTGCGCTTGCGGGATACGATATCCATAGCCGTATAAGGTCTGGGATGTCCCACATGCAGTCCCTGACCGGAGGGATAGGGAAACTCCACCAATGCATAATATTTAGGTTTGCTGTAATCTTCCGATGTGGCAAAAGCCTGCTCATCATCCCAGATCTTTTGCCATTTTTGTTCCACTTCTCTGTGATTATAAACTTTTGACATAATATTCCTCATTTCCACATTTATTCTTTAAAGCAGATTCACCCTAAATATTACTCATCCTGCGGCTTTTTGTCAAGTAATGGAATATAGAAAACACCCGTGCGCCCCCACGCACAGGTGTTTTCTTCATACCCCTTTATATGTACCCCCTATATCAGCAATTTTTTGTATCGGTTCAGTTTTCACCGCCATCCGTAAGCGCCGCCGCTCTCGCTGCAACTTCTTTCTCCTGAATATCGGACGGCGCCTGCTCATAGCGGGCAAATTCATAAGCGTATACGCCTCTGCCGCCGGTCATCGAACGAAGATCCGTACAGTAACCGTAAAGTCCGGTCATCGGAATATCCGCCTCTACCACAGTCTTTCCGCCCGGAGCGGGATTCATCCCCAACACACGGCCGCGTCTCTTGTTCAGATCGCCCATCACGTCACCCGTATAAGTATCGGGCACGGTAACTTTCAGATTAGCGATTGGCTCCATCAGCACAGGGCCGGCATCCATAAATCCTTTCTTGAAGGCCTGACTGGAAGCCGTCTTAAACGCCATCTCGGAAGAGTCAACCGGATGGTAGGAACCATCGTACAGAACAGCCTTTACGCCCACTACCGGATATCCCGCAAGAGGTCCGCGCTGTACGGATTCTGCAACGCCCTTTTCCACTGCCGGGAAATAGTTCTTCGGCACAGCGCCGCCCACAACTTCCTGCTCAAATACAAAAGCTGTCTCCAGATCGCCGGAGGGCTCGAAGCGCATCTTGACATGACCGTACTGGCCGTGTCCGCCGGACTGTTTTTTATACTTGTATTCCACATCGGATTTCTTGCGGATCGTCTCACGGAACGCAACCTTCGGCTCCGCCATCTCGATCTCAACTTTATACTCATTCTTCAAACGGCTTGCCACCACATCCAGATGCAGATCTCCCATACCGTAGAGCAACGTCTGTCTGTTCTCGGAATCATTCACTACCTTCAAAGTCAGATCTTCGTGCATGATCTTCTGCAGCGACTGGGATATCTTGTCAATATCGCCCTTATTCACAGCATTGTAGCGTTTATATGTATAAGGAACCGACATCTCCGGTTTGCCGTATTTGATCACATGCTGTTTTGTGGAGAGGGAGTCCCCTGTTCTTGCGGCGGTCAGCTTGGAGATCGCGCCGAGATCGCCTGCATGCAGTTCCGGTACTTCAATTGCCTTATTTCCCTGCATCACATAGAGCTTACCGGCTTTCATTTCCACGTCTTTGTCCACATTGTAGATCATGTCTTCCGGTTTTAAAACACCAGAATTTACTTTTATGAGAGAATATTTGCCGATAAACGGATCCACGATCGTCTTCCATACCACAGCGGATTTTGCTTTCGCAAAGTCATAGTTGGCCTCAAAGATTTCGTTGGTTTTCATGTCCACACCGGCACACTTTCTGTTTTCCGGGCTGGGGAAATATTTTACCACGTCGTCAAGCAGTGTATACACACCCTGACAGAGCACGTTGGAACCCATTGTCACAGGCACCACGCTGCCGTCCATCACGCTGACGCGAAGAGCCGCACGGATCTCAGCCTCGGAAAAAGTCTCGCCGCCGAAATAGCGCTCCATAAACTCTTCGGATGTCTCCGCCACCGTCTCAAGCAGAGTATCGCGGCAGATCTGCAGATTATCTTTATTGTAATCCGGTACATCACAGGGAACCACTTCCTTGCCCTGCCATTTATTACCGGTCTCTGTAATCACATTGATGTAACCGACAAACTTCTCGTTTTCTCTGATCGGCAGATGAAAAGGTGCGATCTTCTTGCCGTAGCGCTCCGTCAGGTCTTCCACTACCTGACGGAAAGAAGCATTGTCTATGTCCATATCGTCCACATAAAAAATTCTCGGAAGGTTGTACTTTTCACACAGTTCCCACGCTTTTTCCGTTCCTACTTCCACGCCAGCTTTACCGGAAACTACAATGATTGCCGCGCCGGCCGCGTGCATCGCTTCTTCCACCTCTCCTACAAAATCGAAAAAGCCCGGTGTGTCGATGATATTTACTTTGTAGCCTTCCCACTCTACCGGCACAAGAGTCGTATTGATGGAAATTCCTCTGGCCTGTTCTTCTTTACCGTAATCGCTGATTGTATTCTTATCGGATACTTTACCCATTCTGGATGTCACCCCGGATAAATATGCCATCGCTTCTGCCAATGATGTCTTTCCGCAGCCGCCATGCCCCAGTAATACAACGTTTCTAATCTTGTCGGTCGTGTAAACTTTCATGTAAATTCCTCCAATGCTGGTAATTTTACAGGCATCATGCACAGAAAATTCCGACTTTTCGCTTTCCAGCAAAACACCTACAGTAATATTTTACTAAAGTTTTGTTCATTTTACAAGAGCGATTATTCATTTTCAACAGACTTTTTGATAAATTTGACATCTTTCCTGAAAATCCTTATAATGCAATCAGCTAAAAACTTAATGCAGACAGGGAGATTAAACAGTATGAACGGCACGGATTTTAACCATATGCACTACGGCTTTATCGGTCTTGGATTGATCGGCGGCTCCATCGCCCGGGCAATACGGGAAAAATACCCGAACTGCCGGATAACCGCATACGATGTGGAGGCTCCTTCCGTGGAAGCTGCCAAGAAAGACGGCGTTATAAACATCTGCGCCTATGAGATCGACCGGGTCTTTTCCCCATGTGATCTCATTTTTCTGTGCGCGCCGGTCTCTGACAACGACGAAAATCTACTCCTTTTAAAAAATATTCTAGGAAAAAACACCCTTCTCACCGACGTCGGCAGCGTCAAGGGCAACATTTGCGAACATGTCAAGGCAGCCGGACTGGAGGGGCAGTTTATCGGAGGCCACCCTATGACCGGCAGCGAGCGCACCGGATACAGAAACTCCAAAGCCATGCTGCTTAAAAACGCCTACTATATTTTGACCCCCACCGAAAAAACGCCCCGGAAAAAGACTGATTCCATGGAGGCTCTTGTCAAATCTCTGGGCGCGATCCCCCTCATCCTGAGCGCAGAGGAACACGATTATGTGACGGCCGGAATCAGCCATCTGCCCCATCTGCTCTCCGCCTCTTTGGTAAATCTTGTCAAAGAAAAGGATAATGCCGCGGGGATAATGAAGCTTGTGGCCGCAGGCGGTTTCAAAGATATCACCCGCATCTCCTCCTCTTCTCCGGTTATGTGGGAACACATTTGTATGACCAACCGAGTCAATATACTTTCTCTGCTCGATAGTTTTATGGATTCCCTACAGGATATCAAAAACCGCATCGAAAAACAGGATGCCCCCGGCACCCGCAACTTTTTCGAATCCGCCCGCAGTTACAGGGAATCCTTTACGGATGTTTCCGGCGGCCCGATCAAAAAATCCTATGTCTTTTATGTGGATATTCCGGACGAACCGGGCGCTTTGGCCACCATCGTCACGCTGTTGGCCTTTCAGCAGATCAATCTGAAGAACATCGGCATTACCCACAACAGGGAAGTGGCCGAAGGTTCCCTTCTGATCGAAGTATGGGAGGAAGCGGATATCTATCGGGCGCAGGACGTATTGTCTGCCAAGGGTTATCTGGTGCGGATCAAAAAGTGAGGCTCCTACTTACCACGAATATATAAACAGATACAGTGAGGTAAACCTATATGGAATTTCAAAGTGTAAAAAAACTCCGGGGCGAAGTGAGAGTGCCCGGCGATAAGTCCATCTCCCACCGCGCGGTAATGTTCGGCGCGTTAGCAAAAGGAAAAACACAGATCACAGGCTTTTTGCGGGGAGCCGATTGCCTTTCCACCATCTCCTGCTTCAGACAGCTCGGAATCATCATCGAAGAAACGCCGGACACTATCACCGTACACGGAAAAGGACTGCTCGGACTGCATTCCCCGGCCGACACTCTTGACACGGGAAACAGCGGCACCACCACAAGACTGCTCTCCGGTATTCTGGCCGGACAAAACTTTACTTCCATATTGAACGGAGATGCCTCCATACAGAGCCGTCCTATGAAACGTGTCATAACTCCGCTGTCACAGATGGGCGCTTCGATCCGCAGCATAAACGGAAATGACTGCGCTCCTCTGGAAATCACAGGCTGCCCTCTCCACGGCATTTCCTATCGGTCTCCCGTAGCTTCGGCACAGGTAAAATCTGCGATTTTGCTGGCGGGGCTTTACGCTGACGGCGAGACAAGCGTCACAGAGCCTGCCCTCAGCCGAAACCACACCGAACTGATGCTTGAAAGTTTCGGTGCGGATATCCGTTCCAATGGCTTGACTGCTACGGTCAAACCAAATCCCGCCCTCTCCGGTATGAGTATCCTTGTCCCCGGAGACATTTCTTCCGCCGCTTATTTTATTGCTGCCGGCAGTCTTGTACCGGACGCGGAAATACTGATCCGCAATGTGGGGATCAACCCAACCAGAGCGGGTATTTTGCAGATTGCAAGGGAGATGGGCGCAAATATCACGCTTTTCAATGAAAAAAGAGAGGGGGAACCGACCGCTGATCTTCTTGTAAAAAGCAGCTCCCTCCACGGAGTGACAATAGGAGGAGATATCATTCCTGCCCTCATCGATGAACTGCCCATAATCGCGGTCATGGCTGCCGCTGCAGAAGGCACAACAGTCATAAAGGACGCTGCGGAACTCAAAGTAAAAGAATCCGACCGCATCGCCGTCATGACAGAAAATCTTTCTGCCATGGGATGCGATATCACCGCCACCGAAGACGGCATGATCATAAACGGCGGAAAACCGCTGCAAGGCGCACTCATCAATTCTCATTCAGATCACCGTATCGCCATGAGTTTTGCCGTTGCCGCCATGATCGCCGACGGAAAAACAAAAATACAGGACGCTGACTGCGTGAAAATCAGCTATCCTGCATTTTATAAAGATTTGAATAAACTTGTTAAATCGTAATATGACAGCAGGCTTATTTGTTCTCCTGCTTTTCTAACTCAGCATTTATCATATCGTAGATGCCGATTCGGGTGGAATCCATCCCCGGCATCCCCACGAAAATAGCGCCGTAATTAAATGTATCCTCTTTCTTTTCAATGCGGACAATCTCTATAAATGTATGAAGAACCTCTTTTGTCCAGATTGTCAGGTATGCTTCATATATCGTACCGATCGTAAGCGGCAGATTACAGTTAAAACCAACTCCCGACTTGCTGGCATCCATAATATCAATGATTGCCTCATGCTGCTCATCCGGGTCATTTAAGGACTTGATAATGATCTTTGATTCCAACTCCAGCCGTCTGCTTCTTCTACGTTCCTCCATGCCGATTACTCCTTTTTTCATATATATTACTTGCTGTAACAACAGTTTTATTATAGTCTTTCACACCGTGAAAATCAAGAGATTTTCGCGTCTAAAATCAAACCCCCGCTTTTTTGCAGATATCCTCCAAACAGCATTTATCGCAATATGGGTGGGTTCGCGCCGTACACACCGCTCTCCCGTGATCCACCAGACGGTGGCAAAAATCATTTCCCTCCTCCGGCGGAACAAGCTTCCAGAGTTCCCTCTCCACCTTAGCCGGCTCTTTGATTCCGTCCACCAGTCCCATGCGGTTCACCAGCCTGATACAATGAGTATCTGTGACGATGGCCGGTTTGCCGAATACATCTCCCATGATCAGGTTAGCGCTCTTTCTTCCCACCCCCGGCAGGGCTAAAAGCTTATCAAATTCATCGGGAACGTTTCCGCCGTACTCGTCCCGCAATATTTTCATGCAGGCGTTGATATCTCTGGCTTTACTCTTTCCGAGACCGCAGGGATGAACGATTTTCTCTATCTCTTCCGCGGAAGCTTCCGCCAATGCATTGACATCCGGAAATTCTTTATAGAGTTCCTCCACCACCACATTCACTCTGGCGTCCGTGCACTGAGCCGCCAGCCGAACGCTGACAAGCAGTTTCCAAGCCTGATCGTAGTCCAACGTACAGTCCGAATCCGGGTACTCCTTTTTTAACCTCTCAATAATTTCAAGCGTCCGTTTCTTTTTTGTCATTTGTCTCTCTCCCGCCGCATATCCGCCGTAAGTCAGATATCGCTTCGCCTTTCTTCTTTTTTGTATGGTTCCGTATCCGACTCCATTCTCCCTAAATCACCGCAGCATCCCGTACTCACCCAGTTCTTGAAAGCCTATCCGGTTGTATATCCTTCCGGCCGCCGGGTTGTCATAAAACAGGCACAGATACTTTTTTCCTCTTCTGAAACAATCCAGACACAGTGCCCGGACTACGGCTGAGGCATAACCCTTTCCCCTGCATTCCGGCACAGTGGCAACCCCTACAACCATCGCGCTCTCCGAATTCTCCGCACTGGTGGAAGCGACGGATACCATACGCCCCTCCGAAAACCCGCCCACAGCCCTCTTGCTGCCCTGCGTCATCTCCTCTTCCATCCGTCTGATCTGTTCCTCCCGCTCCTCCCTTTTAAAGGTTTTGGCAAACTCTTCTATAGCGGAAAGAATATCCACCGCTTCCGGCACATCCTCCTTTTCCAGCGGACGGACCACAAGGCCTTCCGACTCCTCCTGACCGTTTTCCGCATCACTTCCCACAGCATCGCAGCGGCTCATATAGGTGGAATCGATCTTCCACTGCGGAAAGGCGGCCGCAATTTTCTCAAGCAGCGCTTTCTTTCCGCTGATACAGTCCGGTTTCTGCCGTTTCAGAAAATCAATCGCCTTCTCCGCATTGTAGTCCTCATACTGACTGTACAATATAAAAAATTGATGGAACCTCAAAATCAGGAAATCCCACCTGTCTTTCTCCTCGTGCAGATAGAAATTGACCGTTTTGCTCTCCACTCCGTAATTCTCCAGATCTCCGATCAGGAACAGGTTCATCTCCGGCTCCTTCCTCACATACCGCAGGATCTCTTCCCTGTCCTCCTCCTGTAAAATGCGCATACGCTGCCTCCTCTATATAATCAATACAAATCCCAATGAAAATTATAGTTCTCCTCTTTATCCACCACAATTTCTCCTTCTCTATATCCCAGATGATATCTGGTGCCGCCTTTCCAGGAAGATGGGGAATTATAGGTTAACGAGAGCAATTCCGTTCCGTCAGGAGCCAGTATATCGGTATAACCTCTCTACTACAATGTATTTATGGTTAATATCCCTTACAGCCAGTAAGGAATTATCCAT
>ERZ777011.233-NODE-233-length-89982-cov-4.778798_pt1 | contig 89982 bp, 88 predicted proteins | sample MGYA00374964_ERZ777011 | MGnify/ENA primary metagenome ERZ777011 (study PRJEB29310, sample SAMD00008975) | mouse gut metagenome | study: EMG produced TPA metagenomics assembly of the Metagenome analysis of fecal microbiota from mouse which was promoted... | reverse complement strand
CATCTGCATATTTCCATCAAGATAGAGCCTTGCGTATTCAAGCGGCTCGTCTATTGCCAGAGCATTTAAGGCACATTCAGAGCAGGGAGTAGTTTTCAACCCTTCTTCCGCTTTATTTCAGTCTATCCGTAAAAAGTAGCCTACATAAGTGTATACGTCAATGCTGTTATGGTGGATATTGTATGTTGCGTAAATCATATTCATTTTATCTGTCCTCTTTTCATTGATTTTTTGAAAGCATTTCAATCAGTTTACCAATTCCCGTATATTATGTGTTATAATGTTTTATGTGATTTTGTTTCCCTCATTTTTTCCCTTATCAGGGTTCGTAATGCCCTGTGGGAAGATATAACACAAGGGAAAATTTAAGGGAAAGCTCACCTGCGATAAACTTAGTGTTTTCAAGGGTTAGCGGGTATTTTAATAACAAAATATAACAGCTAATATTTCCCTTAAAAATCATCGAATCACAATCGGAATTTTGTGAGGAAAAGGTAATGATACTAAAATATAGAAAAGCAACTCCAAATGATATTGAAGAAATATACAGTATAGTTCGCACTGCTATAGATGCTATGGAGCGAGATAATATTTTTCAATGGGATGATTTGTATCCTACTAAAGAGGATTTTCAGAAAGATGTTGATAAAAGTCAACTCTATGTTGGGTCAGTGAATGGTCAAATAGCGGTTGTATATACCTTAAATCAAAAGTGTGATAAAGAATATGAAAAAGGCAAGTGGAAATATAAAGATAAGCCATTTTATATCATACATAGGCTTTGTGTGAATCCGATTTTTCAAAATAGAGGAATTGCTAAATCTACGCTATTATATATTGAAAAGCAATTAACAGAAATGGGTATTCATGTTATTCGATTAGATGCATTCTCTAATAATCCATTTGCATTAAGGCTATATAATTCTTTAAGTTATTCAGAAGTTGGTTATGCTGACTGGCGAAAAGGAAAATTCTTTTTGATGGAAAAGTGTTTTTAGTCACAAAATCGGGACTTATGAGGTAATTAGGTGATGGAAGATAATATCTATATCAAAATAAAAGCAGTATTAAAGCATAAGCCAAAGGGACTGTCAAATTTAGACCAGTGGCTTTTTGTAGCAGTTAATACAGCTAAATCAATCATTGACAATACGAGTAAAAATAATTTAGGCGATGTGATGAAGTTATCCGAGTGCAATAGTACCAGTCAAATTCAGCATGAGTTTGATATTATACAAGGTAAATTTGGACGAGAAGGTTTTTCCAAACGGTACAGTCCTGTTTACCTTTATCTTTGTTCTTTAGTGGCTAATTTCCCCGATCAAGAGCTTTCAGATAAGGATAAGGAATTGATAAGGCAATATAGTATTATTGAAACCTATTTGTTATACGAAATTTAGAAATAAGGAACTCGACAACTTCCCATTTGTCGGGGAGCAAATAGAGCGAAAAATCAATGTTTAGGAGAGTATTGTAAATATGAAAAAGTTCTTTAAAAATAAATACTTTTCAGTTTTTATAATATTAAGTTTTCTAATTTATGTAATGTCAAACGGAGAATGGTGTGTTCCGATTTTTGCGTGGATTTATCCAATTTTGTTTCTGTGTATGATTTATCTCAATCATACCCGAAAAGTATATCTTATAATTAGTTCTATATATGCCATTGGATTTGTTATCCAGTTTGGGAAAGCCATTGGAATGGACATAAAGATATGTATAATGGTATCAATTTTGTTATCTTTTCTGAAAGTTTTACCATATATCTACTGGTCAAAATCAAAAATGAGATTTCAGGACACTATTATTTTTGCAAGTATAATGGTATCAATAGAGTATATCATTTATCTGATATATCCTATATTGGGAGGGCTGTCTGACGCTTATACACAATACCAAAATCTATATCTGCTACAAATAGTAACGGTAACGGGGATTTACGGAATCACTTTTTTAATATATTGGACGGCGGCAATGGTTATATGGATTTGGAACAATAAAAGCAAAAAAGAATACATCAGAAAATATATCATCGTATATGGTTCTGTAATTGGATTGGTGTTTGCTTATGGAATTGTTATGTTTCATTTTGTAGGAAATTCAGATAAAAGTGTTAGGATTGCTGGTGTAACCGTTCCGATTTCACATCTGCTCAATGATGATAAAGATATATATTCTACATTTTATACCAATACATTTACTGATGAAAATATTACAAATACAAGGAATAAACTATCATCAGTAGCGGATGAACTTTTCCTAAAAACAGAATTGGAAGCACAAGCAGGGGCAAAGATTGTTTTTTGGTCGGAATTGAATGGAGCGGTTTTAAAACAAGATGAAGATATACTGCTGCAACGAGCGTCGGATATGGCAAAACAAGAAGAAATCTATTTGATTGTTTCGTTGCTGGTGAAGACCCCTTATGTGGACTTAAAGGAAAATAAAACTGTAGCATTCAATCCACAAGGAGAACTTATTTCAGAATACTTTAAGTATGGACGTTCCATCGGAGAGCTGTGTCAAAAAGGAGATGGGATATTAAAAAGCTTTGATACAGAATATGGGAGAATTGCACCATTCATATGTTCTGATATGGCATTTTTGTCGAACATACAGCAGGCAGGTAGAGATAATGTAGATATACTGATTGTTCCGGCTTCGGATTGGAAAGAAATGACATTATTAGCTTTAAAGACGGCGATTGTGCGAGGGGTTGAAAATGGAAGTAATATAATCAGACATACAAATAAGGGAATGTCCATTGTTTCAGATTTTAAAGGTAGTGTGCTGGCACAGACCGATTACTTTCAGTCTGATACAAAGACGTTATCTGCACAGGTCATAATGAAGGGACGCTTTACGCTTTATTCGTATGTTGGAAATCTATTTGTTTATCTATGCAGCATATATTTGTTAGGTAGTTTCATAATTCCTAAAATCAAGCGATTATTATGAAGTTTTGTTAAAATTTATAAAACAAAAAATGCTATACCAATTTAAGGAACAATTAAATTTCGGTTTGTTGATTAGAGTGGTGGAGGACAACGAATTGATATTTTCCTTGTTAATGTTATTTATACATGATGCTAGCACCATGTAATAAGAGTGGATAAGGAGAAAATTATTTTGGTGCCAAAACGGTGCCAAGAAATCATGCAAATAAAAATACGCTACACAAAAACAGCGATTTTACGCTGTTTTCAGCAATAAAAAGCATAGAAAATACCACAAAAAACGCTATTCAAATACCGTGAGGGTGGACGTACAGTAGGTTCTGGTCGTGTGGCTACGATTATTGAGTAATCTTTAGATTAGAGCCGAATAATAAAAATAACACCGCAATCCTTTGAGAAATCAAGGGCTGCGGTTGTTATGCCCTATATTTTATAGTTATAAACAGAGAATAGAAGTAATATAATCAAATCTATAAATCGGGAATATGAATGTGAGAAAAAAATATATGATTCAAAAAGAAGTTTTACATGGCGGAAGAAAAGGTAAAATATCTAAAGAAGAAAATAAAGTAATTCGTCCGGGAAATAAATGGACATCGCATGTACAGTCATTTTTATCCTTTATGCATGAAAACGGGTTTAATAATATTCCTAAACCATATGGAATTAACGAATCTGGAATGGAAATGTTTATAATGACAGTTTGCCGAATGAGATTCTAACAGATAAGATTTTGATTGACGGAAATTATATGTGGCAAATAGAAGTTATGAGGAAAGAGCAGATTGTTGTAAAGGAAAGAAGAGTAGGTAGTTATGATATTTGAAAAAGCAGTTCCAAAAGATATAAATATGTTGACTGAATTGCGAATTGCATATTTGCAAGAGGATTTGGGAGAAATGACAGAAGCAGATCTGGAATTGATAAAATCATCGTTGCCATGCTATTACGAAAAACACATTAACAAGGATTTGCTGGTGTATGTTGCAAGGAATAAGGAAGACATTATTTCGTGTGCATTTTTACTGATAGTGGAAAAACCTATGAGCCCGTCATTTATTACAGGGAAGACAGGCACCGTTTTAAATGTTTATACGAAGCCGGAATATAGGAATAAAGGTTATGCAAAGAAATTAATATCAATGATGCTGGAAGATGCCGCAGCACAGGGAGTGAGCGTTATTGAATTAAAATCAACAGAGGATGGATATTCGCTTTACAAGGCGGTTGGTTTTGAGGATGTTGGAGCTAAGTATCATAATATGAAAATTGTGTTGCAGCAATTGGTGCGGAGGCATCACATGGAAGAAAAAATAACCTTATGCGGAGATAATTGTATAGAATGTCCAAGATATAATGCAAATAGTGAGGAAGAACTTCGGAATGTGGCAGAGTTATGGTATCGGGTAGGTTGGCGTGACTGCGTTGTATCCAACGAAGAAATTAGATGTGAAGGATGTTCTTCTCACAAACAATGTACATATCATCTGGTGGAATGCACAAAGGAGCACAATGTAGATAAATGCAATCAGTGTGTAGAATTTCCATGTGAGAAGATTGATCATATGCTGGAGCGTTCTAAGGAATACCAGAAAAGGTGCAAAGTGGTCTGTTCGGATGCAGAGTATGATATGCTGGAGAAAGCATTTTTTGATAAAGAAAATAATTTGAGGAAATAAGGGAAAGGTAGAGATGATGGTGCCGGTGCGGAATTGACGAAGGGAACACCAGGTTTCGAGATATATGAAGGTTTTGCTCCATGACCGGGTGAGAAGATTTTTGTTAAGACGGTAAATAGTTCTTTTAAGGGGACCGGCCTGTTGGAGTACTTGGTGGAAAAGAATATCCGTACAGTGGCTGTTGTTGGATTGCAGACGGATTACAGTATTAATGCAACAATCAAGTGTGGTTTTGAGCATGGTTTTAAATTAATTGTACCGGAGAACGCAAATTCTACATTTGATAATGCTTTTATGTCAGGAAAGCAGAGTTATAAGTATTATAACGAGTTTATGTCGAAGGACAGATATGCGGAGTGTATTTCTGTGGAGGAAACGATTGAAAGGATAAAGGGGCAAGCGCAGAATGGAAGCGATTATTAGAAAATATTTTCAATGCTGGCTGGATAAAGATGTTGATGTTGTAAAGGAGATTTTTAGCGACGATATTATTTACTGCGAGTGTTATGGTCCGGTGTATAAAGGCATCGGACAGATAATCAGATGGTTTGAGGATTGGAACCGGAGAGGTACTGTTTTGCAGTGGGATATAAAGCGTGTGATTGTTTCAGGGAATACGGCTGTTGTGGAATGGTATTTTAAGTGCGATTACGAGGGCAATGTGGATGGTTTTGATGGAGTTACTATTGCCGAGTTTAATGCGGATATGAAGATTTGTGATTTGAAGGAGTTTCAGTCGAAGGCAGATCACTATTATCCGTATGGGGAATGAGTAAATTCCTATGTAAAAAGGGAGTGAGAATGTGAAAGATTTTGAGAACTTAGTTAGTATTCAGGAGTTACAACAACAGATTAGTGCATCTAAGCTTTTGGGCATGTTTTTAAGCAAAGAGCAACGAAAACAAAGAAAAGACATTGAAGATCAATTGAACAGTCTGCTTAAGCAAATGGGATTGTTTTCGGAAAGATTTTCATCATTAGGATGGTGTATGTATGATAGTATGAGTGTTCCTTTGATTGAAAAAGCTAATCAAGTTTATGAAAACGAGGGGGCAGAAGCTGCTGAGCGAGTTTTGATAGACTATTACAAAGAAGAGGTAAAAGATAGGATACATCAAATACACCGTAAATCTAACGAGTTGTTGCTACGTTATGAATTGATAAAAAATGCATTTGAGGAACATTTTGCAGAACGGTATTATGCTAGTGTACCGTTGTTCTTAATCATAGTTGATGGAGCTGTGAATGACTTCACAAAAAGTAAGGGGCTTTTTGCGGAGGGAACAGAGGTTACTGCATGGGATTGTTTGGTTGGATGTAATGATAGTTTGGAAAATATAAAGAATGTTTTTAATAAGGGAAGAGGAAAAACTAATTCAGAAGAAATACGAATGCCTTATAGAAATGGAATCTTACATGGTAGGGATCTGAACTACGGGAATGAGTATGTATCGTGCAAGTGTGTAGCATTATTATTTGCTGTTGCGGAATGGATGGCAATGAAAAATAACGAAGATAAACGAAAGGAAAAGTATCAAAATGAGCATGAAGAAACTTCACTAACTCAGGCGTTAAAAAGATATAATCAAGTTCAAAACGATAAGCAGGAAATCCAGAAATGGAAGAAAAGAAGTGTAGAGGCTGGGAAAGATATTCCGGAATGTGGAACAGTTGAGGATTATGAGAATTATCAATACATAGTACCAGCAATTCAATTTCTGCAATATTGGGAGAATAAGAATTATGGAATGTTGGGAAAGGTATTGAAGAATATGTTTTCTTATGAGACGTCCGAAAAAAAGCGAGCTGGGGAAGCAAGAAAACTTTTTGAACATAAGAAATTAAATGCTTATAAGTTGCTTGAAATCGAAGAACGTGGATGCGGTATGTCTAAAGTAGTTGTAAATGTTGTGTGGGATAGTAATGGAGAAATGAAAAGTGGTGATTTGGTTTTAGGTGTGTCTTATGTATCATTAAATCAAGATGCGAAAGAAACTGCATTGCCTTGGAAGGATAATGGGGAATGGGTTATTTATCCGTGGGATGTCCGTGCATTACACAAATAGTAAAGAGGAGAAAGTTCTATGATTATTAGAGACCGTTTCAAATTTTGTGTAAATTCAAAACTGATATAAGACTTGTCAATAGTTACTTAAGGGCAGAGCCTGTTTTGACTGGGTTCTGCCCTTACCTATATTATACGGGACTATCCCAAAGTTTTTGCTCCTTCCTTTTCATGTTGCGGGATAGTGTTCTCGGCAATTTCACCAACTTACATCTTGTATAAAAGCCGGTAAATATGATAAAATCAAATCGGCAAATCCGGATTTAAATAGGGTGATAAGTGGAAAGAAGTGTTGCAATGAAGTACCTGATAAAATATTTCATAGATTTTATAGCGTTGGTTTTTCTGTATGTTTTCGTCTTTTTTAAGAAATGGAAGACCCGGGGCAGAGAAGTCCTGCTTGTCAATACCCTCATGTATGTCTATCTCTCGTTTGTGCTCTTTTTTACCATGATGCCGGTGATCGCATCCATTCCATTCATGCTGGACCACCCCTATATGCCTATGAATCTGGTGCCGTTTATTGATGTTTCTTTGAGGAGAGGGGATTTTTTCAGGCAAGTGATCTTGAATGTTATCATGACCCTGCCTTTTGGCTTTCTGTTTCCTCTGACCCGGGACAAAAGGGCCAAATTCGGCGTGACGGTGTTTTTCTGCTTCTTGATGAGCTTGGGTATCGAGCTCTTACAGCCGTTCTTCGACCGATCCTCGGACATCACGGACCTGATTACGAATGTGATCGGCGGAGCGCTGGGCTACGGTCTTTATGCTATTTTTAAGCCGGTCACCTTTTGGTTCCTGGAGCGTTTGAAAACCAGATGACAGGCTGTTTTGCAGTAAATTCCCGTTTTCGGACAGGTATCCGTTTTTGAATAACTCTAAACTTGTATCAGGAAAATATATATGATTTCCCGATGTATCAAAACCACATGTAAAGGGCATTTTATATCCATTAATTATATTAAAATATCCGGAATGCACGAAAGCAGTTTTATGCGGGGGACCGCTGCAATTTATTTTTTGTCTTTACGAGGTTTTTTCATTTGTCTGTTGTACGTCAGAAAAATTTTGTCGTCGCTCATGTATCCTCCTTTATAGAAAGTGTCTATATTTATTTTAGGAACCTTAATGAACATATTGTTTAAAAGTTTCCATTTCTATACAATATAACACCAGTAACAACAAAAGTCAATGAAAACATTTGTCCCAATATTGACAAATATGTCCCAATATGCTAAGCTGTAAATAAGAAAGAGAATTTAGGAGCGGATCATATGAAAAAGAAGAGCGTTATTAACTTAATTAAATATCATGCGGAGAACAATGATGCCGGATTTCGAAGTGAAGCTTATGAGATTGCAAGAGATTTTGATCAAACAGGAGACTATCAGCTTGCAGAATATATTATGGCCTTAATGTCAAATGCGAATACATTTGTTCCACAACTGAGTGAGAATGAATCGGCATTATTTGAAAAACTTGAAAGAACCAGTGAACCTTTGTGGCTGCCGGATGATATTATGCAGGATTTATTAGGAATCGTGCATGCGGTAGCGCATAATGCGGGCATAAATAAATTTCTTTTTCAGGGAGCGCCTGGAACAGGTAAGACAGAGGCTGTTAAGCAGCTTGCGCGTATATTGGAAAGAGAGATATATATGGTTGATTTTTCAGCCATCATCGATAGCAAAATGGGTCAGACGCAGAAGAATATGTCGGAGCTGTTTAAGGAGATAAACAGTTTTGTTCATCCCGAAAAAGTCATAGTATTGTTTGATGAGATAGATGCGGTTGCCTTAGATAGAACCAATGCCAATGATTTGCGTGAGATGGGACGGGTAACATCGTCATTGCTTAAAAATATGGATCGTATGGATGAAAGAATTGTATTGGTAGCAACTACAAATTTATATGAATATTTTGATAAAGCATTGATCAGACGATTTGATTCTATTATTGATTTTAATCGATATTCTCAGGAGGATCTGATGAATATTTCAGAAGAATACTTAAATAAGTTCTTGACTAAATTTAACCTGGCAAAAAAAGACATCCGACTATTCAGAAAGATTATGATGTTACTATCTCCACTACCATATCCGGGTGATCTGAAAAACTTGATTAAGACAGCGGTAGCATTCAGTAATCCGGATGATGAACTGGACTATTTTAGAAGACTGTATTATACGGTTACAGGTGAAAAACCAGAGGATATTAAGAAGCTGCAGGAACAGAGTTTTACCATAAGAGAAATTGAAATTTTGAGTAAAATACCGAAAAGCAGCGTTGCCAGGGAATTAAAGGAGATGAGTGAAGATGAATAATATCTTGCAATTAAAAGGTCAATTTCAAAAGCGGAAAGCACCTGGCGGTTTTGGCCCTGCTAATCTGCCGAAGGGGAAAGCTGTTAGTGCGGAGCATGTTTCGAAATTGAAAGATCAGTTACAGGATATTATTGCGTTTTGGAACCGGGAAAAAACGATTAATGGAGCTCTGGTAAGCGTATATTACAGAAAAGTTGTGGCAAAGAGTAACAGAATTCAGGTTCTGTTGTCAGATGGCGGGAAACACCCGAACCAGTCTGTACGAGGCTCAAAGTTCTCAGAGGGATATAATGATAAAAATGAATGGGTTCAAAAGCATGTATTTACCTATTTTCTTACTACAGATTCGTTGCAGAGATCAGTCGTGCTTTTGGAAAAGTGTGCTGCTGTTATCCAGAATTTTTATAATGGAAATATTTCAAGTGATGATACAGAACGTATTAATTCCGGTGTATATAATAACAGTATTATGAGTAAAAGTCCCTTCCTAAGAACACTTATAGATTGTTTTTATGTGGAGAATTTTCGTATAGACCGTGCCCCTAAAACAGTAAATGAGCAGTCTATTGTGACTATATATAAAACGGGTATTGACACAATAGAGCTGTTAAGTAGATTAGGCATAAATATGATTAATGCGAAAATGATAGATGAGACAACTTTGCGGATGGAAAAAGAAGAGATAGATATTTTATGTGATAAGGCGCCTTATCTGATTGCGATGAGCGTTAAGAACTTTGCAGAGATTGACTATGATATTACTGATAGCGAGAAATATGAAGAGCAGATCCTGATTAAAGAGCCGGGGAATGAACCGGTTGTAGGTGTTATAGATACCCAATTTGATAAGCGGGTATATTTTGGTGACTGGGTAGATTATCAAAAATGTATAAGTGATGATATTGAATTACATACCGGGGATTTTTTTCATGGGACGGCGGTAACATCAATTATTGTCGATGGCCCGGCATTTAATCCGGGGTTGCAGGATAATTGCGGTAATTTTAGAGTTCGTCATTTCGGAGTAGCTACGGCAGGCAGATTCAGTTCGTTTGCAATCTTGAAGCAGATTCGTGAAATTGTTGGGAAGAATCGAGATATAAAGGTATGGAATTTGTCATTGGGTTCCGCAATGGAAATTGACGCAAATTTCATATCACCTGAGGCTGCCGAACTGGACAGGATTCAGTATGAGTATGATGTTATTTTTGTAGTTGCAGGTACAAACAGGAAGAAAAATTCAGATGTTAACAAAATAGGTGCACCGGCGGATTCGCTGAATTCATTAGTGGTGAATGCAGTGGACTTTAGTGGGAAACCGGCATCTTATACTCGAAGAGGGCCGGTATTATCATTCTTTTATAAGCCGGATGTGTGTTACTATGGTGGAGATGGATCGGATAAAATAGTGGTTTGTGAACCGTTAGGAAAAGCGACTGTAACAGGTACATCGTTTGCGGCACCCTGGATAACTCGTAAAATGGCCTATCTTATATATGTTATGGGATTAAGCCGTGAAGTGGCAAAAGCTTTAATCATTGATTCGGCTGCAGGATGGGATCGACAGGATACCATTAAGTATGAAAAAGGGTATGGCATTGTACCAAAAAGGATTGAGGATATTTTGTATTCCCGGGAGGACGAGATTCGATTCATTATGTCTGGAAGCATTGATGAGTATGAAGTATATACTTATAATATTCCGGTTCCTCAGGATATGAATGCACATCCTTTCTTTGCAAAGGCCACGCTTGCTTATTTTCCGCAAAGCGATCGGAACCAGGGTGTTGACTATACATCAACCGAGATGGATATTCACTTTGGAAGAATTGCGGAGCAGAAAGGAAAAGCATTAATTAAAGCCATAGATTATAACAGGCAGGCAGAAGAAGGTCTCAATACAATTTACGAGGAAGATGCACGAAAGCTGTATCGTAAGTGGGATAATGTCAAGCATATCAGTGAAGCATTGAAGGAACATGGACGTCCTCGCAAAGCATATCAATCAGGCATGTGGGGCTTGAGTATTAAAACAAAGGAAAGACTTGACCCGAAAGCCGGCAGAGGTTTGCGGTTTGGCGTTGTAGTGACTTTACGGGAAATGAATGGCGAAAACAGAATAGATGATTTTATAAAGATGTGTATGCTGAGAGGCTGGGTTGTTTCCAGACTTGATGTGCATGCGCAGGTTGATGTTTATGCTAAAGCCGAGGAGGACATTAAGTTTGAGTAATAAGGATTTAGTTACGCATAACGTAAGGCGGCAGGGAGAAATCTCTGCCGCTTTTTTGAGATGATAATCTGGTATGCTTGCAAGTTTTCCTTCAAAGGAATTGACAATGCCGTATGTATATATTATAATTAATGTTATGTAACATATATTATATAAAAAGAAAACTAAGATTACAAAAGCAATGACTTTAAGTACGGAATAAACAAAGTTTTATAACGATGGCTCTGTTTGTTCACGGGTATGCCGTATTGCACAATATTAGCCCTGCAGGAGGAAGCGGAATGAAAAGAATAAATGACAAATCGGACAGGAGCAGTGTTTTTACGATTATTGGTATTGCTGCAATGCTTCTGTTAACGCTAACAAAAGTAATGCCATCCTCGCAGATAGCAGGATACTCTGTATTTGTGGGCATAGCATTCTTTTTCATTGTAGAAGCTGTTGCAAAAACACAGAATGTTGAATCGGGGCTGCGATTCAAAACTGTTCTTGCGGATATGAAGAAACCGGGTGTAATTCTCTGGATGCTATTGCCGATTGTGAGCGCTGTTGCAACACTGATTGCAGGAAACCTGATCTTTAGCGGAGAATTTGTCTCCCATGTGATGGGACGTGCAGATTCTATCCTGTCATTCGACAAGATACCGTTGTTGACCGGGCAGGTTATTATTGCGGCATTCGGTGAAGAGATTGCATATCGAGGCTTCTTTCTTGGAAAAGCCATGAAACTATTTCCGTTCTGGCTCTGTGCTGTTATTTCATCGGTTGTTTTTGCGGCAGGACACATTGCTGTGGGAAATGTTGGTCTTGTGATTTATGATATTGCTACGGTTTTTATCGACAGCATAATTTACGCGATTATTTATCATAAATCCGGAAATTGCCTGCTTTCCACCATTTCTCACATACTTTGCAATGCGACCGGTATTGCCATTGCCCTGATATTCTTTTAGATTTATAGCTGTGCAGCTTATAGGGAACAAGAAGCTAAACTTTTCTCCCAAAAGGTCCAATGAACTGTTGGCTTAAAACCTATCTTTTCATAAAATGCACTGCTACCGCCAGTCATATGTGTTGCGCCTGCGGGTTTAAGCCTGCGGTAATGCTCTGAAAGTGCCGCTGCAGCCAGGCCTTTCTTTCGATATTCTGGAATAGTACATAGTGGTTCCATATAAGCGAGGTGATTTTCAGGAGTCCACCACATACCTGCATAACAGACATACTCTCCCTCGTCATTTTCAATGACAACCGAATCTTCCGGATGCATGTGTGGTGCCATTAATGTGTAATATCCATATTCAGCATCTCCATTCCAGGAACCTTCATCTTTTTCGTGGTCAAATCCTTTCCAGCAGCATTCCACTATTTTTTCCACTGAAAGCTTTTTAGAGTCCACGAAATGAAAGCCATCCGGCAACGGATAGTTAAGTGATTGTTCAAAATCAAAGACATTCTCTGTATAGTCTGAGGATTGTTGAAAACCAGCGTTTGTTACTGCTTCTTTAACCGCATTTTGTCCGTCAAAAATCACGAATCTGAGATGACCATCCATACGTGGCATAGATGAAACTGCATACGCTACCATCTCATCCGCCAGCCTCTCATAGCCCGGACGCAGGCTGAAATACACATCATTTATCGGATTTTCGTAAAAAACAAGACCAGCTATACGTCCATTATCCTCCCAAAGCTTCCAGCGGTGTACCAGGGATTTATCCATCCAATCACTTGAAAGCGCATACTCTAAAAATGGAGCAGGAACACCATTTCTCCAGTCTTTTTCGTATATATCAATCATAAATTGATATACATCCATAAAATCACACAGGACTCTAAAGTTTCTTGAAATTATTTCAGCCATAAATACATCCTCCTCATCCATAATATACACCATTATAAGAAGATATTATGTACAGGTAAATAGCAAGAACAGTTATAATCAATATTACCACAAAAGGACGCCTGCTTACGCAGGCGCCCTTTAATTAGCCGTATATTATTTTTTTAAGCGTGCTATGTGCCAGTCCGTATCGCCTTGACAGTGCTTCTACGGAATATCCATGTTCAAAAAGAAATTGTATTTCCTTATTTCTCTTTTGATAAAACCTGCGTGAACCACTGACGGAACCCCATCTCTTTTTGGCTGATGTTTTGGGAATATATAGCACAACTCCATCAACGTACGTCTGGATCTCTTTTAATAATTTCTCTGGAAGTATTTCTGCTGCATTTACATATTTCATTTCTGCCTCTCCTTATTTATCTTTTATAAATAAAGTGCAGATACAGCAGAGCATATAGTGTTATTCGCCCATGCAGATTGCTATATGTCTGCTATTCTGCATGGGCAAAGGTGTTCTTAAGACCATTTTGATATAATGCCCGCATTTTTGTTTTCATAGAACATTGCTCCTTTCAATTTTTCTTTGATACCAATACACAAATGTGTCTATAGATGCTTCCTTGTATATATGTCTATGCACAAACACAGTATATCATAAATTTCAATATTCTCCTACATGAGTTTGCCACAATTCCAGGATATCATTTCCATCTCCCAAAGCGTATTTGTTTGTCTATGTCGGGTTTATATTGCTCTAATTGCGGTTCTTCGGGATTTGCGTAACCAATACCGATAAATACGGGTATCATATAGGATGAAGGCACTTTCAGCTTTTTCTTAACTGTATCGTGTTCTTTATTCAGCGGTATACGCATGGAGCAGGATAAACCTTCTGCTGTTGCCGCCAAAAAGATATTTTCTATTACACACCAAATCGTGGCGAAAGGATTTAATTTGGAAACATACTCGCCGTTCAATTCTTTTGATTTGAATAAAGGAATAATGACATATGGTGCTTCTTTCAGCATCGTATATTGTTTGGGCATAGCGTAGCCGTACATTTTTTGACCCAATGTAATCGGATAAGGTCTATGGTAACGCAAATGATGTAGTACTTTATTCCTGCGGAGGTCTTGACTTTGCTTTTTTCTTCGCTGCCCGCTCCGGCAATTCCGGATACATTTCCTCCACCATTTTCTGTAGCATTTCCCGATCCTCCAGGATCGTTACAGGCAGCATCGGCTTTGCTCCTTCATAGGGCGGTTCCGGCTCACTGTCCGGCATATAGTTTTTACTTGCTGTTGTGATCTTTACCATAAAGCCGCTTCCGTAGATACCGCCAAAGATCCGTTCCCGATAATAGAAGATATATCCGCCCATCATAGGGATGTTGCGTATATCACCCAGATCGGATAACTGATCCATGACGTAAGCTGCAAGTTCTTTATTGTCTGCCATAAGTTTGGACATCCTTTCTTTAATCGTTTTGAATTTTCCGTAATGCCTGTATTCTGTTTGCTACATTCTCATTGAATTCTTCATCGGTGAATTTCGGATCCCTTGTATCAAACCATATCCGGCATGGAGCCTCCTCGCATGTTCCGCAATCCTGCAGGCCCCTGTTGTTTTTAACACAATCATAGATCGGGCAGGCCGCCCCCTCCGGTGCATGAAAGACCTTTCCCTCACAGGAATCGCAGCCATTACACAGTTTCCCGAAGCAGTAGCAGGCACCGCAATCCATACCGCATACACTCATCTTATCCATAACAAATGCTTCCCCTTTCGTTTTGATGAGATCATATTATTACAGGCTGTGAGCGGACATCTTGTATATTTTCGACACCCTTCAGCGCCAGTGCTCTTGCACTTTGAATATCCATGGAATGATACCGTCTGAATTCGTGCAGTAAATGAGCCTGATCTGTATATCCGTACCGGTAAACCGCATTAAGAATATTGAAATCCGGTTCACACAGAATATCTCTCCACAACAGCTGATAACGGATCAGATTACTCAGCTTTTTCGGAGTAATGCCCACATAATCATGAAACAAACGCTCAAGCTGCCGGCTGCTTACAAACACTTCTCTTGCCAGAGCGGACACTTCGAGAGCGCCTTTATTTTTGAGGATATGATAGATCGTATGATTTACGATTTCATTTTCCTTCCTGATTCCCTTCTCCGCCTTCTCCATCAGCAGCTTCTCTGCACAGGCGGTCATTTCCTGTATGGTTCTTAATTCCGGCAATATCGGGCAGATTGCCTGATCCAGCCATTGAAATCTTGAACCGATCTCATGATAGGTGTTCATGGTCGATCGAAAGGAATCTTCTGCAAAGAGGCAGGCGCTCCAGGCGTAAAAGCGGATGGCAAAGGTTGATACCAGGTGGCCGGGTATTGTGTCCTGATATGCCCGGAAGCTATGGTCATTTATGCCGCAGAATCCTCCGGAGACCGTATGTTCCGTATGATCAATGGAATAGATGATATCCACGCATGTATCCGGGATCACGAGAGTGGCAGTATTGCTGTCTGCTGTCTGCAGAACCGGCTGTTCCGTTCCCCAGAAGCACCGGATCCAGGAACTTAACGGCTGGCAGGGCAGGATTTCTGTGTGTAAGGAATTCTGTTGGAAGGGTGTGGCCGTCAGGGGACGGTAGGACATCTCTTTTAGCATACCGGATAAAAACCTTTCTGTTTGTCTTTGGAATTCATTATAGCTAAAATCATACCTCCCTGCAATGGTCTGAGGTATGAGATGAAGAACATATATAGCTTGACAATAGAATGATCCTGTGCAATACTATAAATTAATTTACAGTAAATAAGTTTATAGTATTGAGAGGAACAGAATGCCAAGTAGTCCTAAAATCCCCAAAGAAACCATATTAAAAAATGCCTTAGAAATGCTGATCCAGGATGGTTATTCTTCGATTAACATTAAATCCCTGGCAAAGAGAATCGGTTGTTCTACACAGCCGATCTCATGGCATTTTGGCAATATGGAAAATTTTCGCATCGCATTGACAGAGTATGCACTGAATTACGCAAATGAAAGAATGCTTTCTGCTTCGGAAGGGATGTCAGCTTTTTCGAATATAGGAACGGGATATATTGATATTGCCATTGATGAACCGAACCTGTTTCGGTATCTGTATATGAGCGGAGAAAGCGGATATCACGCCGGCGGTTTTGACATTCTTACAACTGCCGGTGCAAACTCTGCTGTGGCAGCACAGATAGCAACGCAATTAGAGCTGCCGGCTGATAAAGTGAATGATTTCTTCAGGAATACCATAATCTATACACACGGGCTTGCGTGCTTTATTGTATCCGGCTTAATAAAAGCGACCAGGGAGGAACTGTATGCAATGGTTAACCAGGGGGCTTATGGATTCATGCTGCAGGCTGGCTTTAATCTCAGAAAGGATAAGAATGGAAACTAAAGATATTACAAAAAGGCGCATTATTACGTTTCTTTCCATCGTATTTGGTGTATTATATATACCCTGGATGATTGCTGTTATTGTGCCGGGTCTCGGAGAAACAATATATGCGATCATAAGCTTTCCGGTCGTATTTATGGGAACGCCTGCCCTGGCTGTTCTTATTACGCGAAAGTGGACGAAGGATACAACACCGATAATTTTCAGTACAAAGATTTTTAAGGATAAGAAAGCATTATTATTCTCGGCACTGCTTCCCGGTGCAGCCATTTTTCTGGGTACGGTATTGTTTTTTTTGATATTTCCTGATGATCTGGACTTTCAAGGCAGGTATATTTCAGAAACCTATGGCGCCTTTGGTGCACCGCAGGATCTTGAACTGACAATAGGTTCTATGCTTATTATGGGATTCATTGTTTATGTGATATCAGCAGTCGCATTTCCTGTGTGGTATATCGCTCTTGGTGAAGATATCGGATGGCAGGGCTACCTGCTTCCTTTGCTGTGCAGGAAAATGCCTGTGAAATGTGCCATTCTGATAAATGGTGCATTATGGGGACTGGCGCATGCGCCATTAATCTATTATGGCATGAATTATGGTGCGGGTTATGCCGGAGCGCCGTATACAGGTATAGTAATGATGATCTTTGTGACTGTTGTACTTGGAACATGGATGTCTTATATAACATTAAAGACACGAAACTGTATGTATGCGGCAATCATTCATGGCGCCGCTGATATAATCGGAGAAGCTGGTATATGGATATCGTTATCTACAAAAAGCAGTCTGCTTGGTCCGACGCCGACGGGAATCATCGGTTTAAGTATTTTACTGACGGGGGCAGTAATATTATTTCTCCAAATGCCTGGCGATGTGATAGAATAAGTGATATTAATACTCTCTTTTTCGTGCAGAGACTGAGAGGAAAGAGAAAGCATGCAGTCGTATACTGGAGACTGGAAGGAGGATTTTATAGTATGGAATGGATTGAACGGTTAAATGATGCGATCGGTTATATAGAGGAACATATAACGGATACGATTGATTATGAACAACTCGGACGGCTTGCCTGCTGTTCGTCCTATCATTTTCAGAGGATGTTTACCTATATGGCAGGAATCCCGTTGTCCGAATATATCCGCAGAAGGAAAATGTCACTTGCTGCAGTGGATTTACAGGAGAGGAATGTAAAAGTAATTGATATTGCAGGCAAATATGGATATAATTCTCCCACTGCGTTTAACAGAGCCTTTCAATCTGTACACGGGATCGCCCCGTCTGCTGTAAAAAATGAGGGCGTGTCCGTAAAATCCTTCCCACCGATTACATTTAAGATCACAGTCAAAGGAGTGGAAGAAATGAATTACAGAATTGAAACAAAGGAAGCGTTTCGCATTGTAGGTGTATCCGTACCGTTGCACAAGGATATTGAGAAGAATTTTGCGGTCATTCCTCCAAAATGGGAGGAGATATCCAGGAACGGAACGTTGCAGCAATTATTGGGCATGATGGACACACCGCCTATGGGAGTCCTTGGTATCAGTACCTGCAATGATACAGAACCGTGGAGGTACTATATTGCTGTAGCGACTTCACAGCCAAAGGATGATCTGGAAGAATATATGGTGCCTGCGGCCACCTGGGCAGTTTTTTCAGGAGAAGGGACGAATCAGTCCATTCAGGAGCTGGAACGACGCATTGTAACGGAATGGCTGCCAACCTCAGGATATGAGTATGGCAATGCTCCTGATGTTGAGGTATATTTAAATCCGGATCCCCAGCATGCACAGTATGAGGTATGGATACCGGTAATAAAGAAACAGGCATAAGAATTACTTTTATTCCGGTATAGAAGAGTTCAAATATAGCATACGGTTCAGATCACAGCCTCTGACATGGGTGTGTTGCTGTATATGGATTTTGAATTTGTAAAGAACGGGAATTTTATGCAGTATAAACTATAGAACAAAAGGAGCAGGGATGAAAGCGAACAAAGCAGATATATTGTATTGGAAATGCAATCCGGATGTGGAATATATCATATATAAGAACTCGCTCCGTTCCTATCCGACCCATACCCATGCCGGTCATATCACACTGGGGTATGTTCTGGATGGTGCAGTATCTGTTGGCTGCGGAAGCAGGAAAGCAGTCTATCATACGGGCGAAAGCTTCCGGGTTCTCCCGGACACTCCTCACGAGATAGAACCGGTATGCCATAAGCCATATTCCATGGTGACTGCGTGCATACCGGTGAGAAAAGTTCCGGAATCATCAGAAGAAATACATTATACAAAGAGGCTGAAACAGACGATTCGAAAGGCGCCGGAGGATAAACTGGCGATCGAAGATATGGCTCGAAGCATCGGTATAAATCCGTATCATCTGATCCGGCAGTTTCGGACGGTATGTGGCCTGACGCCCCATCAGTTTCAGATACAATGCAGAGTCCGCAAGGCACAGCGATTACTGGAAAACGGAAAAAACGTGACCGAAGCGGCTTATGATGCAGGATTCTGCGATCAAAGCCACCTGGATCGGTGCTTTCGTAAGGTGGTCGGTCTGACACCCAACGAGTACAGGCAGTCAGTAATGATATCCGCCTGATCAGAAAATACAGACCACTATGACATGCGTATTGAGCAGCTTTTCAGCACAAAGCGGGAATAAATTTGGCAAACAGGAGAAGGCCAGTATCCCCGGCGTGGACTTCATGGGGAACGCCGGCAGGCATGATCGAGATGCATCCGGTTTCATACGGGATGGATACATCACCGTTCATGCATATACCGGAGCCGGCGATCACTTCGTGGGTTTCCAGCTGGTTCTCGTGGGTATGCATCCCGATGCATTTGTCCGGGGCAATGCGGACCAGATGATAACTGAACTGTCCGCCGGTATCCCCGGCAGTAACGATGTGTTTTAACTCCACGCCCGCAAAGGAAGGGTGCCGGGACCAGGGAATTTCTGTAAATGCCCTGGATGCTGCCGGAAGCCTTAGAGAGCCAGTGTTAAATGCTTCAAACACGGAATTAGATAAAGTATTCATAAATAAGTTCCTCCTTGATTTTTAGTCTGAGTATACAGGGGAGGAACTTATTTTACTTGGATAAAATTGACGTTTTCCACTGTTTATGAAATGATGAAAAACGAATAACTATTCAAAAACTGGAAATAATCTCCATAACAGATTGAAATAAATACAAAATGAAGCAATCGCAGATCTGCTTCATTGGTTATGGAGGGAAATATGAATCTATATAAAACTGCAATCTCAGCATTATTGATCGCTCCGGTGATCGGAGGCATCAGCATTCATATGATAAAGAATTACCAGAGTCTGCAGAAGCAGGCGGAAGAACTGGCAGCCTTCTCAGAGGAACGCCTGGCAGAGGTAGAGGCCATGTTAAATGAAGGATCGGATATGAGCCTTGCCGGCCAGAATCCGGCAGATGAAGAATGGTTGCCGGGCAGTGATGTTACGGAAGAAGTCATCCGCTTTCATGTCCGGGCGAATTCGGATTCCGAGGAAGACCAGGCGCTGAAGCTGGAGGTACGGGATGCTATCCTGCAGGAGCTGGGGGCGGAGCTGGAGCAGGCAGACAATAAGGATGCGGCAAGAGAGATCATGAAGAACAGTCTGGATCAGATCGAAGAGATCGGAAGAAAAGTCATTCAGGAGGCCGGATATGATTATGAGATCCACGCCTATCTGACCGAGGAGGAGTTCCCGATCAAGGACTATGGCGACCTGCGTTTCCCGGCAGGAGAGTACGAAGCCCTTCGGGTGGATATCGGAAAGAAGAACGGGGGAAACTGGTGGTGCGTGATGTATCCGGGGCTCTGCTTTGTGGATGCTGCAGGCGGTGTTGTGGCCACCGAGGGAAAAGAAGAATTGCAGCAGCTCCTGACACCGGAGGAATATGAGGAGATTCTGATACGCCCGCAGGAAAACAGCCGTGTCGAATACCGAAGCTGGATCTGGGACACGCTGTTTGGCAACAAAGAATAGAGCCCCTTCCCTGTCATACGATATCCGGCCATGAAATATATGGCAAATAAATACGGAATATGATAAGATAACAAGGAACAGAGCCATGTACAAGGGAATATAATGGAGGAAAGATAAAAGAGGGATCAGAGCATGGACAGAACAAATATTGCCGTGCTGTTTGGCGGACAGTCTTCAGAGCATGAGGTTTCCTGCATATCGGCGGTTACGATCATAAATGCGATCAATACAGAAGTGTATAACGTTATTATAATCGGTATTACGAAGGAAGGGCATTGGCTGCTGGTTGATTCCGTGGAGGCCATAACGGACGGAAGCTGGAGAAGGAGTAAGGTCACGGCGGTCATTTCCCCGGATGCATCCAGAAAAGAGATCATCTGTATCGGGCCGGAGGGAACCTCCTTTCTTCCGGTAGATGTGGTCTTTCCGGTACTGCATGGACCGAATGGAGAGGACGGTACCGTACAGGGACTGTTCGAACTGGCAAAGCTGCCTTATGTAGGCTGTGGCGTACTGGCATCCGCCCTGGGCATGGATAAACTATATGCAAAGCTGGTGGTGGATACCTTAGGAATTGCACAGGCACGTTATGTGCCGGTCATGAAACCGGAGCTGAAGGATATGGAAGCTGTAGTTGCCAGAGTGGAAGAGAAATTAGCATATCCTGTTTTTGTAAAGCCATCCAATGCAGGCTCCTCCCGTGGGATTACGAAAGCACATGACCGGAAAGAACTGGAAGCAGCCTTGTGGGAGGCAGCAGGACATGACCGGAAGCTTCTGGTGGAGGAGACGATCATCGGAAGAGAATTGGAATGCGCAGTGCTGGGCGGTGAGGAGGCAGAAGCCTCCGGGATCGGCGAAGTGCTTGCCGCTGCAGAGTTCTACGACTATGATTCCAAGTATAACGATGAAGCATCTAAGACGATCCTCGGACCGGAGCTGCCGGAGGGTAAGGAACTGGAGATCCGGCAGGCGGCGACGACCATCTTTCAGGCGCTGGGCGGCTACGGACTATCCCGGGTGGATTTTTTCCTGGAGGCCGGGACGGATCGGGTAATCTTTAATGAGATCAACACACTGCCGGGCTTTACCGGCATCAGCATGTATCCGATGCTCTGGAAGGAACGGGGACTGGATGTACATACATTAGTAGAAAGAATCATTGCACTGGCTTATGAACGAGGAAAGTAGGAAACGCATATGAGTATACAATCACCGATTGGAGTTTTTGATTCCGGTGTAGGCGGGCTGACAGTTGTAAAGGAGATCATGCGCCAGCTGCCGGGCGAGAATATGATTTATTTCGGCGATACCGCAAGGGTGCCGTATGGATCAAAATCAAAGAAAACCGTATTAAAGTATTCCAGGCAGATTGTTCATTTTTTAAGAACAAATGAAGTAAAAGCGATCGTTGTCGCCTGCAACACTGCCAGCGCCCTGGCCCTGGAGGAGATCAAGCAGGAAATCGATATCCCGATCATCGGCGTGGTAGAGCCGGGGGCAAGGATGGCGGCGGAAAGCACGAAGACCAACAGCATCGGAATCATTGGAACGGAAAGTACAATAAAAAGCGGGATCTACTCCAAGCTTCTGCGGCATCTGAATGCAGACATTACGGTTGTATCCCGTGCCTGCCCGCTCTTTGTTCCTCTGGTAGAAGAGGGCCTGCTGGAAGACCGGATCACGGATGATGTGATCGAGCGGTATCTTCATGAATTAAAGGAATACGGGATTGATTCCCTGATCCTGGGCTGTACCCACTATCCACTGATCCGGAATGCAATTAAGCGGTATATGGGATCCGAGGTAAATCTGGTGAATCCGGCCTACGAGACGGCTAAGAGTCTGAAGATTATGCTGGCAGAGCAGGGACTTCTAAATGGAACGGGCGATACGGCAGTTTATCAGTATTATGTCAGTGACGGAGTGGATAAGTTCTGTTCCTTCGCCGACCGGGTATTGCCCTGTCATGTAGAGCAGGTGACTGTAGTAGATATAGAAAGCTATTGAGGATGAACGGATAGGCATTGGGAAAAGGCGGGATGTGGCAATGACAAAGGAAGTATTGTTATCCATTGCCGGGAACCAGATGCTGGATGCAGAGCATGACAGCATTGAGCTGGTGACGGTAGCGGATTACTATAAACGGAACGGACACCATTATGTATTATATGAAGAGATACCGGAGGGGGAAGACTCCGTTATCCGGAACACGCTGAAGTTTGATGAAAGCATGTTCGAAATGACAAAAAAAGGCGGGGTGAACGCACAGCTCCTGTTCAATCCAAAGCAAAGTAATACGACCTATTATGAGACACCGGTAGGTCCTATGAGCATGAATGTCACCACCATGAGCTATCAGATGGCAGAGGAAGAGGATTATATAGAAGTCTTTATTAAATATGTACTGGACATTAATTTCAGTTATTCATCTGAAAATGAAATCCGGATACGGATCGCACCAAGATAGAGGAGGCAGTTATGCTGGAATACGATTATGAACGGATGTATGATGCATTTCTCGGGATTGATACCAGGGAAGAGGAGTGGGAGGAGGAAGGCATTCCGGAGGAATATAACCGATACGAGGTGACCCCCTATGATGCATTAAGCGTAACCTGTGAGCAGCTCCCCATCAGATCGACGGACTGTGTGGTGGATTTCGGCTGCGGCAAAGGCAGGATCCTGTTTTTCTTTAACAACTATTATCTGTGCCGCACCAAGGGAATTGAGCAGGATGAAACGCTCTTTCGTCAGCTGGAGGATAACAAGGCATATTATTCCGTCCGGTTCCGGGAGCGGGAGCCGATGATCCAGTTATACCATATGAAGGCAGAGAACTATCCTGTATCGAAGGAAGACAATATCTTTTACTTCTTCAATCCCTGTTCCCCGGAGCATTTTGCCACCATACTGGAGAATATCGTCCGTTCCATTGAGGAGCACCTGCGGGTGGTAACGCTGATCCTCTATTATGTCCCGGACGATTATCTGAAGATCATCCGGGAAATGTGCTGGAAGCAGAAGCGGATGATCCGTCTGCCCAATTATGCAGAGGACACGGACGAGAAGATGTATGTATTCCAGAATCCGATCTATTGACCTGTGATTTCAGAAGGATTTCAGGTTTAGCGATTTCATAGTACAGGTCAGCCACTGTTTATAGAAAGAGAAAGAAAGCGAAAGGAAGGGCGGGGCAAAAAGATGACGTTTATCGCAGAACATGCAGGAACCATCATTGTCTGCATATTGATCATGACCGGTATTTTCTTTGCAGTCCGTAAGCTGATCCGTGATAAAAGAAAAGGCCGGTCCCATTGCGGGGACAGCTGTGGAAGCTGTCCTTACGCTGGAACCTGCCATAAGGATACTACTTTGTAATTTTTTTTGCGGCTTCCTTCTGTGCCTTAGCACGGGCCTTGGCCGCCTTTTCCTCTTCCTTTGTTTTTTCTTCCTCTACCATAAGCTTCTGATATTCATTCTGCTTCTTACGGAGCTTCGCCCCCCAGCTTGACTTCTTTTTCTCGTCTGCCGGAGCGATCTTACCCCGGACATTCTTTACGCTGATAATGTAGATGCCGCTTACCATGGCCTTTACCTCCCCTTTGGTCGGAAGATCATCGAATATGGCATCATCTGCGATCAGGGTCAGGATCTGTGGCCCGACCTTTGCCTTTACGACCGGTATCTTAGCATTCTGATACCGCTTCGGCGTCTGCTCCATAACGATCTTTGGCAGCTTGGCTTCCTTCATTTTCATGAACTTTTTATCAATGATCAGCATGGTGACCGGCTGGGCTGCTTCCGCCATCTGTTCCCGCTGGGCCATCTGCTTCTTCTGCATTTTCTGTCCAAAGACATACAATACGATCATGCCGATCGCAATGACTGCAAGGACAATTCCTACAATAATCCAAGGATTCATAACGTCCCCTCCTTCTTTTTTCCATTTTCCATCAAGGCATCCTGCTCCGCCTTGTGTGCATCATACAATTCCTTCACAAGCGACTGGGTATAAGCGCCCAGATGCTTTTTCTGTTCAGCATCCAGCTCTGCGATATCGAAGGGCCGGCCAAAGACGACGGTCATATAACCTTTGGTAAGCCGAAAGCCCGGATTGTTTTCCAGATGATCATCCGTACCGATCACAGCTACCGGAACCACCGGAGCCTTGGCCTTTACTGCCATCTTCAGGCTTCCATCCTTGAATTCATTCATCTCATCCCCGTGGCTGCGGGTACCCTCCGGGCAGATCACCATACTGCATCCGGTCTGGATATGCTCCACTCCTTCGGTAATACTTTTCACTGCGGATTTAATATTCATCCGATCCAGGAAGATACAGCCGATATCTGACATCCAGAAGCCCAGCAGGGGAACCTTCTTTAATTCCGTCTTGGAAACAAATCCCACCGGGATTCCTGCAGTTGTCTGGATCAGCAGGATATCCAGATTGCTCCGGTGATTGCTGACGAACAGGACCGGTGTATCTGTGGGAACATTCTCTGCACCGATCACATTGCAACGGATGCCACAGATCCAGAATACGGTACGAAAGGCCCAGCGGATCACCTTGTGTGCCGCCCGATACTTCGTCATCGGTTTCTTGCGTCCGATCAGCCACAGCACCAGATGCAGGGGCATGGACAGGATCAGAAACAATGCTACAAAAAGAACGCATAGTATGGTTCTGAGATTAATTTTCATGCGGACCTCCTAACGACCATATAATTTTGCGGTTTCAAATAAACGCTCTGCTAATCTATCGGTTAAGTCCGCCTCCGTAAACCGCCAGCTCCAGTTTCCGTCAGCAATACCCGGTGTATTCATTCTTGCCCGGGAGTCCAGGCAAAGCACATCCTGCATCGGTACGATCGCCATATTGGCAACGGAGGAGAAGCAGGACCGGATCATGACCCAGCAGATATCGCTGGCATCCGTGCTGAAATAGCGGCGCAGCTTATCCTTGGAAGCTTCAAAGGCCTTATTGTACCAGCCCAGGGTAGTGTCATTATCATGTGTACCTGTATAGCAGACACAGTTTCTTGTAAAGTTATGCGGAAGAAAATGATTTTCCTCCGGATTTTCAAACGCAAACTGAAGGATCTTCATTCCGGGCAGGCTGAACTTGTCCCGCAGCTCCACAACGGAGTGATCGATCTCGCCTAAATCCTCCGCAATGATCGGCAGATTGTAGCCCAGCGTAGCCTCCAGGGTCGTAAAGAAATTAATGCCCGGCGCTTCCTCCCAGCTTCCGTTCACTGCGGTTTCATCCCCATAAGGAACTGCCCAGTATTTATCAAAGCCCCGGAAATGATCGATCCGCAGAAAATCCGTCAGCGTAAGCTGATACCGGATACGGTCGATCCACCACTGATATCCGGTCCTGGTATGATTTTTCCAGTTATATAAAGGATTGCCCCAGAGCTGACCGGTGGTGCTGAAATAGTCAGGCGGCACACCGGCTACCACAGTGGGATATCCCTTCGAATCCAGCTTGAACAACTCCGGATTCCGCCATACATCCACGCTGTCCCAGGCCACGAAGATCGGAATATCGCCCACGATCTTGATCCCCTTGTCGTTGGCATAGGCTTTGATCAGGGTCCAGTCGTGATGGAACAGGAATTGAATAAAATTATAATAACCGATTTCCCGCTCCAGCTTTTTTGTCCACTGTGTACGTTGTCTGGCAGTAGGCTTTTTTAAAGAATCCTCCCACAGATACCATGGAGCGCCTTCATGGTAGTCCTTGCCCGCCATAAAGAGAGCGTAGTCCTCCAGCCAGAAGGCGGAATTACAGAATTTCTCATATTCAGTCATAAGCGCTTCATTACCGGAAAAACCATCTTCTATGCTCTCATCCAGAAAGCGGGAGTAGGCCAGCTGTAACAGGGAGGTTTTGAATTCGATCAGGGGACCATAATCAATCTTTACCGGATCCCAGACCGGCATTTCTGTAAAATCACTGTCGTATAACAGTCGTACCTGTTTCAGGAAGTCGATACTGATGATCAGAGGCTGTCCTGCGAAAGATGAGAACGGCTGATAAGGAGAATCGCCAAAACCGGTATGGCCAAGAGGCAGTACCTGCCATAGATTTAAGCCCGATTTTGCCAGAAAATCAATAAAGCGATAGGCACCACTGCCCAGGTCACCAATTCCGTAAGGACTGGAAAAGGAAGTAGGGTGTGCCAGAATACCGGCATATTTTTCGATTGGAGCTTCCGCACCGGATATATTTGTCATTGGACGTTCCTCCTGGATGGTTCATAATATTACAACTGAATTATTATACATAATATGGGAAGAAATTACAACTAAAAGTGCTGAAATAAATATTGATTTCTTGTTAATAGTATGGTATTTTCTTAAATAGAATTTCTTTTGCTTATTTATTGTAATTATACAGCAGAAGAGAATAAGGATGGAGGATGAAAAATGGATACAAAAACAACAAGTATCGTGGCCTACCTGACCTGGGTCGGCTTATTGATCGCTTTTCTGGCAGGCGATAAGGAAGGAGCAAAGTTCCACATTAACCAGGCGCTGGTAATCGTATTATTCGGTATTGCAGGCGGTATCGTGGCAGTGATTCCGTTGATCGGATGGATCCTTGGCGGTCTCTGGAGCGTATTTATGATCGTATGCTGGATCATGGGACTGATCGCAGCGATCAATCAGGAAGAGAAGGAAGTTCCGTTGATCGGAAAGATTCATATCATCAAGTAATCAGACCGGATTCTTATATAGAATATTTTGGAAGGGTGCAGTTTATAGAGGACTGCATCCTTTTCTTTTATCTTTTATTATGAAACTTAAGCTAAAATTAAGGAGCCGCCGCTTGTGTTCGCAGGACATACGCAATACAATATTTATATATAACGACAAAGGAGATGTGGCTTCGTGAAGGAATATAAGATCATGCTCGTGGATGACGAGCCGGATATATTGGATTTACTGGAAAAAGCGCTGAACATAGAGGGGTTTTCCAGCATTACTAAAATAAAGGATGGATGTTCTGCCGTAAGCATCTGCAGGGAAATTCGGCCGGATATTATTATTTTAGATATCATGCTGCCGGACATAGACGGATATGAAGTATGTAAGCAGATCCGGGAATTTTCGCATTGTCCCGTTCTGTTTCTTTCTTCCAGAAATGATGAGCTGGATAAGATCCTTGGACTGGCTGTGGGAGGCGATGACTATGTTACAAAGCCCTTTAGTCCCAGGGAAATAGCCTATAGAGTGAAAGCACAGTTAAGACGTGCTGAATACAGACAGGCACCGGCACAGGCATTTTCTATTAGGATCGGTGAGCTGGTGATCGATACGGAAGGCTGCAGAGTCATGAAGAAGGAGAAGGAGATCGGGATCACTGCGCGAGAATTTGAACTTTTACGGTATCTGGCAGAGAACCCGGGACGGGTGATCAGCCGTGAACGCCTGTATGAAGCGGTCTGGGGGGAGGACAGCTTTGGGTGTGACAATACGATCATGGTACACATTCGTCATCTGCGTGAAAAGATCGAAGAGAATCCGGCAGAGCCGGATTATATTATCACAATGAAAGGCTTAGGGTATAAGCTGGTGGATCCATATGGAAAATAGAGTGAGACGAAATCCGTTTTTACGGATCATTATTTTAGTGTCCATACTGCTCCTGGTCACGGTCACGGTTGCGATCGGCATGTTCTATTATATATTCGGGATCAATGAACCGGAAGGCCTGAGCCTGGCGTCATGGCCGGAACGGTTTACGGATAATTTTTCCTTATGGATGGCGAATGACAACGGTAATATCAGCATAGAAGAGATAGGGCTGGAATACCTGGATGAATACGGGCTGTGGCTTCAGGTCATTGACGAAGCGGGACAGGAGGTTTTCTGCCACAATAAGCCGGAGGGGTATCCGGCCAGCTATACTGCATCGGAACTGCTCTCGCTTCCTGCCAGTGCTTATGAACAGGGAAATACTGTTTTTGTGAATCACTATGAGGGCTCCGGAGAAACATGGAGTTATCTGATCGGTTTTCCCTATGCGATCGGAAAGCACATGATCTACTATAACGGAGAGAATGTGGGACGGCTCTCTCCTGTGTTTCGTATGGCAATCCTGTTCCTTTTGTGTGCGGTCATCCTGTTTGTGGTTTATTATGGTTTCTGGCTGACCGGACATCTGGGAAGGATTACAAAGGGGATTGGAGATATTTCACTGCGGGCCTACGCCCCATTGTCCGAGCGGGGAGTATTCCGTGAGATCTATGGTGCGCTTAACAAAATGGATCAGGAGGTCCGTCACAGTGATAAGGTGCAGAGAGATACAGAGCGGGTACGCAGCGAGTGGATCGCGAACATCACACACGATTTAAAAACGCCGCTCTCACCGATAAAGGGATATGCGGAGCTGCTTGCTGCCGGCCCGCTCCCGGACCGGGATGCGGTGCAGGAATACGCTGCGATCATCTTAAAGAATGCTGACTACACAGAACGGATGATGGATGATCTAAAGCTGACGTATCAGCTTGATTCAGGTGCGCTTCCCTATCGTCCGCAGACCGTATATCTGGTTCGTTTCCTGAAAGAGCTGATCATTGATATTGTAAATGATCCTGCCTTTACTGACCGCAGTATTGAATTTGAAAGCAATATAAAAGAAATAAAGGTTCAGCTTGATCCGGACCTCTTCCGACGGGCGATAAATAATCTGATCATTAATGCCCTTACGCATAATCCGCCGGAAACAGAGGTAACGATCTGTGTGAATATTGTCAAAACGGAGGTTTGTATTAACGTTTCGGATAATGGAACAGGAATGAGCGACGCAGAGCAGTCGGAACTCTTTGAGCGTTATTACAGAGGTACAAGCACGAAGGAAAAGCCGGAGGGAAGCGGTCTTGGACTTGCCATTGCAAAACAGATCATAACGCTTCATGGCGGTACTATCGCAGTTAAGAGCAGGCAGGGGGAGGGAACACAGTTCATCATTCATTTCCCCCTGGAACAAAGATGATTTAAGGTTAAATTAAGATACGGGAAAGCACCGCCTAAGATAGATGATTTATGCTGTCAGCATAGGTCATTTATTTTTTTGTTCAAACAGTACCTAAAATAAACAGGAGGTTTTTAAAATGGAATTACAGCTACAGAATCTAAGAAAGCAGTACGGAACCAAATGCGCGGTCAACTGTGTAAATGCCAGTTTAGTGCCGGGGGTATACGGACTGCTTGGTGCAAACGGTGCAGGAAAGACAACGCTGATGCGCATGATAAGCGGTGTGCTGAAGCCGACTTCTGGCAATATCAGCCTGGACGGGAAAACGATAGATGAGCTTGGGGAGCAGTATTATACGCATTTAGGTTATATGCCCCAGTATTCCGGCTTTTATCCCGACTTTACCGCCCGCGAATTTATGCTGTACATGGCGGCTGTAAAGGGAATTGATAAACGGAAGGCAAGGGCCCGGACGGAGAAATTACTTCGTATGGTAAATCTGTCCGATGTGGCAGATAAGAAGATCAAGTCTTATTCCGGCGGTATGAAACAGCGTCTGGGGATTGCATCGGCGGAATTAAACAGCCCGTCTATCCTGATATTGGATGAGCCGACTGCCGGACTTGATCCCAAAGAGCGGGTGCGGTTCCGCAACATCATATCCGACTTTGCAAAAGAGAAGATTGTGATCTTATCGACCCATATCGTTTCTGACGTTTCCTATATTGCTGATACGATCCTGATGATGAAGCAGGGGAATATCCTGCTGCAGGAGCCGATGACATCAGTTACGGACAGTATCATGGGTAAGGTATGGGAAATTTTAGTAGATGAAAGGACTGCAGCGGAATACAGCAGGAGGTTTTCTGTTGTCAATCTTCATCACGAAAACGATATGGTACGGTTACGCATGATAGAGGAATCTGCGCCGGGACCGGATGCCCAGATGGTAGAACCAAGTCTGGAGGATTTATTCTTATATCATTTTGGAGAAGAAACTGCGAAACAGGAGGAAATGTAACATGCTGGTAAAATACGAATTTTTAAAAATACTGCGTAAAAAATCAACTTTGATCGTAATGGCGATCAGCCTGATCCTGACAGGATTTCTGTTCGGACTGCCCATAATGCAATATCAGATCTATGATGAGGACGGTGCCATAAAGGGTGCTGCAGGGATCGCCTTTGAAAAGGAACAGTACGAAGCGCTGGAGGTTCCTTTATCCGAAGAATATATTAGCGAGACGATCCGTGAGGTGCAGGGTCTGTTTGCGAATCCGGATAATGTAGGATACGACGGGAACGAGCAGTTTTTGATCGGTGACGCCTATTGGAACGGGATCGCACCAAGAGAAAGACTGCTCAATCTGATCGCTGACACATACAGCGATCCAAATGAGATATGGGGATATAATAATCTTCCAGAGCTGGATGTCACCAATGGAACGTCCTTTTACCAGAGGAGGGATGAAAAGATAGAGACCCTGCTAAGCAGTCCGTCCCGCAAATTATCAGATGAACAGAAGGAATACTGGAGCGACATGGCGCATAAGGCAGATGCTCCCCTGCAATATGGATATTACCGGGGCTGGGAGGTTATTGTAAACAGCTTTGAACTCCTGGTCTTTGCAATACTCGCTATCTGTATCGTGATCGCTCCTGTTTTTTCCGGCGAATATCAGGCAGGAACCGATGCAGTAATTCTGTCCGGCAAGTATGGAAAGACGAAATTAGTAACAGCAAAGATTGCAGCATCTCTTTTGTTCGGAACGCTTGCATTCATACTTCATGTTATTGTAGCATGCGGATTACCGCTGACAGCGTTTGGTGTCGATGGCTGGAATCTGCCGCTTTCGATCACAGATACGACAATTCCGTATCCATTTACATTTTCCCAGGCGGTTCTGATCAATATGGGAATTATTTGCCTGGTAATGCTTGCTATGATCAGCCTGACGCTCCTTTTGTCTGCCAGAATGAAAAGTCCTTATCTTGTGCTGATCGTACTGCTTCCGATTCTGTTCATTCCGATGTTCCTGACACCGAACGGAACGACAGGAGCCTATAATCTGACGCTGTTCTTACTGCCATACCGTTCAACAATGCCGGAATTCGGCAAGTATATCTCATATCAGCTTGGCGGTCTGGTTCTGGATGCGCTGACGGTAAGGACAGTTCTATATGTACTTGCAACAATGATCATGCTGCCCTTCGCAGGATCAGGATTCAAGAAGCATCAGGTTGTATAAGAAACGTTCACAGCAGGTATTGTCAAATCACAGTAGTTCATAAGGAAATATTGTAAAACTTATGACTAATGTCAGGTAAACAGAAAAAAAGACTGCTATACAAAAGATTCATCCGATTGCATGGCAGTCTTTTTTTGTGCGTCAAGTTGATTTTGATTTTTGGTGTACGGAAGGAATGCGTCGTCATCACCAAAGATGGTGATCTTACGGAAGATTGCATTGCCTGTGGATAATATTGTGAATTCTGTTTTCTCAAAAAATCAGATTCTACTTGTAAATAGTAGAAAAAATGATTATAATAATTATTAGAATAAAATATGGTTCAAATTGGTTGGAGGACGCATTGTGTTTGTAGAAAACAAAACAACTGAATTCAAAAGAGAATATGTTGAAGATATTAAAAACACGATTGTTGCCTTTGCAAACAGTGACGGCGGTACACTTTATATCGGAGTGAACGACGATGGAATAGCTTGTGGAGTTAACAATGTTGATGATACTATGTTACGTGTAACCAATGTAATTAGAGATACTATACGTCCGGATATTACTATGTTTGCGGAATGCCGTAATGATGTCATGAATGAAAAGCCCATTGTGTGTGTAACTGTCCAGCGTGGTACAGCAAGACCGTATTATTTGCGTGGAAAAGGAATTCGCCCGGAGGGGGTTTATGTTCGCCAGGGAGCATCGACAGTTCCGGCAACAGATACCGCTATCCTGAATATGATTAAAGAGACCGGTGGTGACAGTTATGAGGCAGCTCGTTCCCTCAATCAGAATCTTACTTTTAATAAAGCTGCCGACTTCTTTAAAAGAAGAAAGATAGTGTTTGGAAAAACTCAAATGCATACACTTCACTTGATTGGTGAGGATGATATGTACACGAATCTGGCATTTTTGTTATCTGAGCAGTGTACACATATGATTAAACTGGCTGTTTTTGAGGGTAGTAAGAAATCTGTGTTCAAGGATCGTCGAGAATTGTCAGGTTCTCTTCTGGAACAACTGGAGGAAGCTTTCAATTATATTGATCGTTATAATCGTACCCGTGCAGAATTCTCTGGACTGGATCGATTAGATATGCGAGACTATCCCCCGGAGGCAATCCGTGAGGCGCTGCTGAATGCTATCGTCCATCGGGATTATTCTTTTAGCGCTGCTACGCTTATTAGTATTTTTGAAGACCGAATTGAATTTGTAACAATTGGTGGTTTGGTGAAAGGTATTGCATTGGATGACGTGATGTTGGGGGTGTCTGCATTGCGTAATCAGTATTTGGCTGCTATCTTCTATCGTCTGCGATTGATTGAAGCATACGGCACGGGAATTCTTAAAATCAATGAGTGTTATGATGATTATGCTGTGAAGCCTATGATCGAAACAACAGATAATGCTTTTAAGATTACGCTTCCCAATACCAACTTCCACGCAGAAGAACAGAAAGCTTCGAGAAACTCTAAAACGAGTGGTTCTACCAGTTTGACAAAAAAGAAAGAACGAATTAATATTGTCCTGGAGCTGTGTCGTAGTAAAGGTTCTATTGTTCGCAGTGATGTAGAAATGGTACTTGGTGTGTCCCAATCTACGGCAATCTTGCTTCTGCGAGAGTTGACCGATGATGGTATACTGATCAAAAAAGGAAAAACCAAAAATCTACGATACTATGAGAATAAATAAAGGAGTGGCTAAGATTACGTCACTCAAATATGAATTTGAGATGAATCAATCGGTATATCGGCTTCATTTCTATACATAAAGAATAGCAAGCCGGAAGATCTGTATGAACGTTTACATATCAACAAAAAATTAAATTCTAGTACGGATGTAAATAAAGAGCCATGAACGAGAGCCGACAGTAGAACGGAGCTAACCGGAGGAAGAAATTTAATGAAAATTTGATAGAAGTATAGGAGTGTTTGTAATATTCTATTAGAATCACAAACGAAAGTCGAGAAACCAGATGAAAAACCCGTGGGAAGAAATTTCTTTAACTGATTATGAAAATCATATGAAACTTGCTTCTGTTATGCAGTTACAGGCTATGAACGAGATGATGAAGGCTCAGTTTAACGATTACCCTGTTTCAAATATAATGATATTGGGTATTGCAGGCGGAAATGGTCTTGAACATATTTCAAAAGATAAATATGAAAGGGTATATGGAGTAGATGTCAATTCTGATTATCTGAAAGAGGTTATTCACAGATATCCAGATTTGGATGGAATCCTGGAATGCTTATGTATCAATTTGTTACATGAAGCTGATAAGCTGCCGAAAACCGATATGGTCATTGCGAATCTGCTGATCGAATATATTGGTTATGCATGCTTCCAAAAAGTAATCCGGCAGGCGGATCCGAAATATGTTTCATGTATTATTCAGATCAATATAGCGGATGATTGGGTATCAGATTCCCCATACCTGCATGTGTTTGACGGATTGGAAAAAGTACATCATCAGATGGAGGAGCGTACCTTAGAAAAAATAATGCTTGAAATGAATTATCATGTGGTCAGAAAGATCGAGCATATGCTGCCGAATGGGAAGAAACTGATCCAGTTGGATTTTGTGAGAAATTAAGAAGTATTCTGAGATCCGGAAAGCATGAGCATTATTCTAAAATAGCGGTTTGTATGGCTTGGAAACAGAGATTGACATCAGAAATCGAGAATGTTATATTTAACCTATAGAATAATGAGAGGAGCGTATGGAAGGATGAATGCCAAGACAGCAAGAATGTTTTGTTTTATCCCGGTTGCACAGTTGATCTTCTGGCTGGTAGCACTGCTTAGTTACCAGGATAAGAAGGAAATCAGCTCAAGTCTGACACAGGGATTGGTCCTGATACTTTGCAGTATCATTCCGGTAGTGGGAACACTTATCACACTGGTATTTGATATCATTGCATTGATCAAGATTTCGCAGGAAGATACGGATCCGGAACTTCCGATCATCGGCGGGCTGAACTGGTTTGACAAATAACCAAAGAATGATCACATTACATATGAAGCGGAGCATCCAGTGCTTCGCTTTGTTGGTTTCGTCATATGTTTATCCAATAGCAAAGAAATAGAAGGTATTAATAGTAGAGCATATCGCTGGATAGAATCCGGGAGGGATTATTATGAATGAATTTTGGAATACAAGGGAACTGTCTATGGAGCAGGAGGATATTGATGCTAATAAAGTTTATGGAATACTGAGCTATATCGGGTTTCTGTTTATCATTCCGTTGCTGGCTGCAAAGGAATCCAGGTTTGCGAAGTTTCATGCGAACCAGGGTATGGTCGCATTTCTGACAGAACTCGTCCTCAGCGCTGCCAGTGGTGCTGTATGTGCATTGCTGAGCGCTGTTCATCTGGGAGCGCTGGCGGCAACCATCGGGCCACTCATTTCATTGATCAGTCTGGCTTTTTCCGTTACAGGGATCGTATTCGCAGCACAGGGCAAGGCAAAGGAGCTGCCGCTGATCGGCAGGTTTCATATACTGGACAGTGAGAACCAGCAGAGTTAAGGAAAAAGTGAGGTTAGAGATAAATGGGCAGTAAGAAACAAATGACGAACATGAAGCAACGGATCAATCCCTATCAGGGTACGGAACGGGAACAGTATAAGCGGGTAGAAAAGCAGTCCTTTATTGCCTGTATTGTCGCACTGGCCGGACTTCCGCTGTCTCTGATCGGCTTTGGCATAATACTGGGTATCATAGGACTGGTGCTTGGAATAAAAGCAAGGAGACCGGATGGCAAGCGCTCGCCGGGAGCGATTGCGGCCATTGTAGCGGGGGTCTTATCGATCATCCTCGGAATCCCGGGTTGTATCGTATTTTACGGAACTTATATCAATCCGGGTTCTGAGTTTGTTCAGAATCTGGTAAATCTTCTGGTGGAATCCGCTAATTTAATACTGTGAGAGTTGTATTCTGTCAGGCAGTAACTGGCGATATTCGAATTAGGACTGCGCAGGGCCGGAACCGGTGAAGTCCGGAAAAAGGAATCAGCAGACAGAAAACGGATACAATATCAGAAAAACAGTATGAGGTAATGATATGAAACAAGGAATATTATTTGATCTGGACGGGACCTTATGGGACTCCAGCAGGCAGGTGGTGGAAGCCTGGAATGAGGTTCTGGCAAAACAGGCGGATGTGAAGCGAAGGATTACAGTAGAAGATATGCAGAGCTTCATGGGATTGCCAATGGATGAAATCGGCAGAAGATGCTTTCAGGAAGAGAATCTGACCCCGGAACGGATCCGGGAGATCATGAAGGCATGTGAAGCTTATGAAAACGAATATATCCGTCAGCATGGCGGTCTTCTGTTCCCCCATGTAGAAGAGGTTCTGCAGGAACTGTCTAAGGATTATGTTCTGGCAGTTGTCAGCAACTGCCAGGTTGGATATATTGAAGCCTTCCTGGAATACCATAAGCTTTCTCCATATATCTCTGATCATGAAAGCTTCGGGAATACCGGCCTCCAAAAAGGAGATAACATCCGGCTGGTCTGTGAGCGGAACCATTTCGAACAGGCAGTATATGTGGGTGATATTCAGGGCGATTACGATTCCGCATGCAAGGCAGGTATCCCCTTCATACTGGCAGGATATGGCTTCGGGAGTGTGGACGCAGATGTACCGGTCATCAACAACCTGACCGAACTTCCCAGGGTAGTTAGAATATGCCTTGAGGAGGGGCCCACGTAGTGGGAGGAGTCCTGAAGGCAGACAGTAGGAAAGTACAACTGCAGCCGGATTTAACCTGAGGAGGGGCCCGGCGAAGCTGGGAGGAGTCCTGAAGGCGGACGGTAGGAAAGTACAACTGCAGCCGGTAAAGTCCTGAAAAGCAATGATGTGATAAAACAAGGAGAATACGGATGACAATATACGAACACGAAGCACAATATTACGAAACGGATCAGATGGGTATCATACATCATTCTAACTATCTCCGCTGGTTTGAATCCGCCAGGATCCAGTATCTGAAGGAAATCGGGATCGATTATGGAAAATGCGAAGAGATGGGCTTTCTCAGTCCGGTAATGGAGGTAAGCTGCTGCTACAAATCCATGGTAAGATTTGGAGAGACCGTACAGATCTATACCAGATTTGAAGAATATTCGGGTGCAAAATTCTTTGTCAGCTATGAGGTTCGGGATAAGCAGACGGGTGAACTCCGTACTACCGGGAGAAGCAAGCATTGCTTCACGGATAAGGAGGGCAGACCCATTTCGTTGAAGCGGATGTTTCCGGAGATTCATGAACGGTTCCTGCAGGCGGTGGAACCGCAGACGGATACTGCCATCTGATATGTCCAGAGAATGGTTCAAAGAAACGTAAAGGGATAAAAGGAGAAGGAATACACTATGTTTAAGAGGATGAAGAAAAAGACCAGAATCGGGATGGTCATAACCATGCTGGCCGCTCTCGCAGCAGCAGTCGTACTGTTTCTGGTAAATGATGAGACCAGAGACTATCTTCTGACCGGGGACGATATCAATAAGCTTGCAATCGGTGATATAGAGGAAGAAAAGATTGTGAGGGGCAAGCTGTATGCCATCCTTGGCTGTTATGCAGAGGATGAGGAAGGAGCTTACTATGTCATACCCGTAGGCGAAGAAGAATATATGGGTGTCTATTTAAACAAGCGGTATGAGGATCAGGCCTGGAAGATGATCGAGGAAACTGTGGATTATATTAACGGTGACCGGGAAGAAATGTCTGCAGACCGGATTTCCACCCGGGGGATGATCTACCGGATGGATGCAACAGAGCGACAGTATTTCCACGAATGGTTTACAGATACCAACTTTATGACGGAAGCGGAAGTTGCCAGCTATGCCGTCGATTATACATATGCAGTCATTCCGTTTAGTGAGTGGAATAATGACAGGGATATTTTCTTTTACATTGCGATCGGAATCGCGTTGATCGTGGCAATGATCCCGCTCTTCTGGATGATAACCGGACGGGACGTGTCGGGTGTTAAAAAGGCGATACAGGAGAATGGCTGGAATCCGGAGGAGATCGAGACTGACCTGATGTCCGGCTTTGATAAAAAGAGCGTGATCATGGGACGAAAGTATATCCTGTCAAGGTCCGGGTGGAAATGGAATCTGAACCGGATCCGGGACATTGTCTGGGCATATCAGTATACCCATACCACCACCTATAAGGCTTACGGTATCATTAAGACCGGCACCTCCGTAGAATACAGTGTGCATTTTCATCTGCGGGACGGGAAGAAGGGTGTGATCTCTGCAAAGAATGAGGCGGAAGCACAGGAGGTTCTGGATTTCTTTGCCCGGACCCAGCCTCATATCATACTGGGCTATTCCGAGCAGCTCAGTGCCATCTGCCAGCAGAACTTCAGTGAACTGGTTCGCTTCTCAGACGAAAAGGCGATTCCGCAATATGAACCGGCCAGTCAGGAAGTGCCTTCCGGGGACGGTAATCCCTGGGAGAATGATGACACTTCTATGAATTAGGAGGTGTTGCTGAAAACGTGTGTCTGCTTTTTATAATGCTATCAGGATAGAAATGGAGGGAGTATACATGGAAAAGCAAATAATATGGGACAAACGGTATAATCTTGGAGTAGAAACGATTGACAAGGAGCATAAGAAGCTGTTCAGCATTTTGAATAAGCTGTACAGCTTCGGCCAGAATGAGGAGAAAAGCCAATGGGTCTGTCAGGAGGCCGTAAAATACTTCAAGGATCATGCACTTCAGCATTTTGCAGATGAGGAAGCTTATATGGCTTCCATTGATTACGAAGGACTTGAAATGCATAAGCGTATACATAGAAACTTTCGTGACCGGACACTGACTGCACTTGAGAAAGAACTGGAAGCTACCGGCTATTCAGAAGACTCGATCAATCATTTTCTTGGTGTGTGTGCCGGCTGGCTGATCGGTCATACCCTGATCGAGGATCAGGCGATCGTCAGTGGAAAAACGATCAAACAGTGGGAACGACTTCAGCCGGAAGAAGAACAGGCAGTTGTAGGGCAGGCGATCGCCAGTATGCTGTATAATATGTTCCGCCTCGATTCTGTGCTGCTCAGTGATTGTTATGGCGGAGAGAAGTTTGGAAATGGAATTTATTACCGTCTGATCTATAGTACGAGAGATAAGAAGCGGGGAGAATTCTTTCTGGTCTTTGAGGAGCAGTTGATCGTCAGCACCATCGGCAGTGTAATAGAGACCAGATCAGAGGCGATCAGTGTTATGATGATGAATGCAGCGCGGTATACAGCCAGACAGCTTGTAGAGCATATCATGGAGCATTTTCCATCCCTGGAGGAGGCTGAGATAAAGGATGAACAGCTGCTTACCTATGAGCAGTTCCAAAAGGTATTTGAGAAACAGAGTCCGCAGTTCAGTATGCTGTTTGACACCGGGAAAGGATATTTTTCATTCTGCATGACAACCACTGATCTGACGCAGCGCGAGGATGGAGTTTCGATCATCTCGGAGAATGCCATGGCAGAGGTTGAAAAGTATCTGAATCAGAATAAGGAAGAAAATATTGTAAGCAATCGGAAAAAGAAGGTGCTTGTGGTAGACGACTCTGTCTTTATGCTGAAGATGATGCAGGAATTACTTGGCAATGATTATGAGGTGTTAACAGCAACATCGGGATTGTCTGCGATCAGAAGTATGACACTGGATCGTCCGGATCTGATCATACTGGATTATGAGATGCCTGTCTGTGATGGCAGCCAGATACTGGAAATGATCCGTTCAGAAGAGGAATTTGCGGATATTCCGATCATATTCCTGACCAGCAGGGTGAACCGGGAAAGCGTTGAAAAGGTAATTGCACTCAAACCGGCAGGATATCTGTCCAAATCACTTCCGCCGGAATCAATTAAGAAGGAAGTGGACCGGTTCTTTGAACAGAAGGCTCAGAGCGGTCAGGCAGATGCATAAGCGGCAATTCCCGGCTTGACAAATATTTTTTTGTATTGTAAGGTGATATTGTAATAAACAGATTGCCAGATCAGGCAAAATATTAATGATATAAGACCATGAAAGGCACAGATGGAGACAGTAGCACTTCCGGAACGTAGCAGAGAGTCAGGGATGGTGGAAGCCTGATACCAGTAAGGAAGCAGTGAAGATCACTCCGGAGCCGCAGACCGAAGAGGCGATTCTGATATCTGACCTCCTAGACTCTGACGTCATTCCCGCGTTACGGGAAACGCATATCTCGATAACCTGTCCGCATTTCCATGGTGAATGGCAGGGAGCAGACGTATGCAGGAAATTAGGTGGTATAGCGAACAGGAACCTTCGTCCTAATGGATGCAGGTTCCTTTTTTTCATGAAAGCATTGAGACGAGTATATCCGTATGTTATGGAAATGGTATGAGCTTGCTCAGATACCATTTCCATAACATACGGATACATTGGGCGAAAGCCCATGACGGACAGGGAGCGAAGCGGACTGGAGGTACGAGTCTCAGAAAAAATTAAATTTGGAAAGGAAGAAAGCAATGTACGAAAAGGTATCAACAAATCTGAATTTTGTGGAACGGGAAGCAAAGGTAGAGCAATTCTGGAAGGATCACAGAATATTTGAAAAGAGTATTGAGGAGAAGGAGGGCTGTCCGGTCTATACCTTCTATGACGGGCCTCCGACAGCCAACGGTAAGCCCCATATCGGCCATGTACTGACCCGGGTCATTAAGGATATGATCCCTCGTTATCAGACCATGAAGGGGCATAAGATCATTCGTAAGGCAGGCTGGGATACCCACGGACTCCCGGTAGAGCTGGAGGTAGAAAAGCTGCTGGGCATTGATGGCAAGGAGCAGATCGAAGAATACGGTCTGGAGCCGTTTATCGAAAAATGTAAGGAAAGTGTCTGGAAATATAAGGGTATGTGGGAGGAATTCTCCGGCAAGGTCGGCTTCTGGGCAGACATGAATGATCCATATGTTACCTATCACAACGATTTCATTGAATCAGAATGGTGGGCATTAAAGCAGATCTGGGAAAAGGAACTGCTGTATAAAGGATTTAAAATTGTTCCGTACTGTCCACGCTGTGGTACTCCGTTATCCTCACATGAGGTAGCACAGGGCTATAAGCAGGTAAAGGAACGATCTGCAGTCGTCCGCTTTAAAGTGATCGGTGAGGATGCTTATTTCCTGGCATGGACCACGACACCATGGACCCTGCCAAGCAATGTAGCGCTTTGCGTGAATCCGGATGAGACCTATTGTAAGGTAAAGGCAGCAGATGGATGCGTCTATTATATGGCGGAGGCATTGCTGGATCAGGTATTGGGAAAATTAGCAACCGAGGAAGCACCGGCCTATGAGGTGCTGGAAACCTATAAGGGTACGGATTTAGAACGGAAGGAATATGAACCATTATTCCGGGTGGCAGGAGAGCTGGCGGAAAAGCAGGGCAAGAAGGCCCATTATATCACCTGTGATAGCTATGTTACGATGAGCGATGGTACCGGTATCGTCCATATTGCACCTGCCTTTGGTGAAGATGATGCCAAGGTCGGACGGAATTATGATCTTCCGTTCGTCCAGCTGGTAGATGCCAGAGGTAATATGACAGAGAATACGCCATACGGCGGTATATTCGTAAAGGAGGCGGATCCGTTGATCCTGACAGATCTGGAGAAGCAGGGCCTGCTCTTTGATGCGCCGAAATTCGAGCATGATTATCCGTTCTGCTGGCGCTGTGATACCCCGCTGCTCTATTATGCAAGGGAATCCTGGTTCATTAAGATGACAGCAGTCCGTGACGATCTGATCAGGAACAACAATAAGGTGAATTGGATACCGGAGAGCATTGGCAAGGGCCGGTTCGGTGACTGGCTGGCCAACGTACAGGACTGGGGTGTCAGCCGGAACCGTTACTGGGGAACCCCGTTGAATATCTGGGAATGTGAATGCGGTCACCGTCATGCCATCGGTTCCATTGCAGAGCTGAAGGAATTATCTGATAACTGTCCGGAGGATATTGAGCTTCACCGTCCGTTCATTGATGCGGTTACTTTCCCGTGCGAGAAGTGTGGCGGAGAGATGCATCGGGTACCGGAGGTCATTGACTGCTGGTTCGATTCCGGCTCCATGCCGTTTGCACAGTGGCACTATCCGTTTGAAAATGAGGACATTTTCCGGGAGAATTTCCCGGCGGATTTCATCAGTGAAGCTGTAGACCAGACCCGTGGCTGGTTCTATTCCCTGATGGCGATCTCCACGCTGCTGTTTGACGAGGCGCCATATAAGAATGTCATTGTCCTGGGACATGTGCAGGATAAGGACGGTCAGAAGATGAGCAAATCCAAGGGAAATGCAGTCGATCCGATGGATGCGTTGAACCGTTACGGTGCGGATGCGATCCGCTGGTATTTCTACAGCAATTCTGCTCCGTGGCTGCCGAACCGCTTCCATGAGGATGCAGTTGTGGAGGGACAGCGGAAGTTCATGGGTACCCTGTGGAATACCTATGCCTTCTATGTGCTGTATGCAGAGATCGATCAGTTTGATCCGACTAAGTACAGCCTGGACTATGATAAGCTGGCAGTCATGGATAAGTGGCTGTTATCCAAACTGAATACAGTTATCAAGGAAGTGGATGCTGCCCTGGGAGCCTATAAGATTCCGGAAACCACCCGTGCCCTGGCAGAATTCGTGGATGATATGAGTAACTGGTATGTGAGACGCTGTCGTGACCGGTTCTGGGCAAAGGGCATGGAACAGGATAAGATCAATGCGTATATGACCTTATATACCGCATTAGTTACTATCAGCAAGTTGTCTGCTCCGATGATTCCGTTTATTACCGAGGATATCTATCAGAACCTGGTACGAGGACTGGATTCCGCAGCGCCGGAAAGCATTCATCTGTGTGCATTTCCGGAGGCGGACGAGGCGCTGATCGACCTTGAGCTGGAAGCGGCCATGGAGGAGGTGCTTCATGTAGTCGTACTGGGACGTGCCGCCCGGAATCTGGCCAGCATCAAGAACCGCCAGCCGATCGGGTCTATGTATATTAAGGCGGCAAAGGAGTTGTCGGAATACTATGTGGAGATCATTCAGGATGAGCTGAATGTCAAGCAGGCGGCATTTAAGGACGATGTATCCGGCTTCACCTCCTACAGCTTTAAGCCGCAGCTTCGTACCGTAGGACCGAAATATGGAAAACAGTTAGGCGGAATTAAGAAGTATCTGGCAGAGGCAGACGGCAATCAGACCATGGCAGAGCTAAAGGCAAATGGAAGCATTCAGTTTGATGTGGATGGCGTCAGCGTATCTCTGGCGGAAGAGGACTTACTGATTGAGACAGCACAGACGGAGGGCTATGTATCCCAGCAGGATAATCAGGTAACGGTAGTATTAGATACCAATCTGACACCGGAGCTGATCGAAGAGGGCTTTGTACGGGAGATTGTTTCCAAGATTCAGACCATGCGGAAGGAAGCAGACTTCCAGGTGACGGACAAGATCATGGTCTATGTAGATAACAATGAAACGATTGCAGAGATCATAACGAAAAATGCCGATTCCATTAAGCAGGATACTCTGGCAGAGACCATCCAGCTTGGACAGATGAGCGGCTTTACCAGAGAGTGGAACATCAACGGGGAGAAGGTTACCTTTGGGGTTGCCAAGCTTGGCACGATATAGGATAAGATTAGAATCTGGCGGTGTTTCAGGATTGGAACGCCGCCAGATTTAATATGGTCAAAATGAAAGCTTTGTACTTTGGATATTTCTGTTTATATATAAAATTAATTGCTAATTTACAATATTGGGAAAATAATATCCTTATAGACACATGCAAAACAACTGCAATATGTTTACAAGGAGGGATCTTTATAGCAGAACAGGTTTTAATTCAATTTAGAGCAGACAAGGCACTAAAACAGGAAGTGACTGAAATATATGAGAGGCTTGGAATAGATTTACCTACAGCATTCCGTATGTTCATGGCCAGAAGTAAAATGGTAAAGGGACTTCCGTTTGAGGCAAGATTGCCTGAACGGACAATAACAAGAGCAGAAGCAAAACAAGCCTTTTATGAATTACGAAAACAGGCAGCAGATGTCCCGGAAATGTCACTGGAAGAAATCAATGCTGAAATTCTGGCAGTAAGAGCATAAAGAAAAAAGAAAGATTATTTCGTTGTATCATCAGGATATTTTAGCTGAATATGATGAGGTTCTGCATAGAGACAAATTTCACCTGCATGAGGAAATAATACGGATCGTTCTTGATGCAGTCAGACAGTATGGGGTCGAAGTGTTTCCACAACCCACAGGGCAGTCCTGATTGATATGGATGACCTTGTATTTTATGAAATAGCTATGGAAAAGAGGAATGATAATGCCTACTTAGTCACAGGTAACCAGAAACATTATCCATTTAGGGATTTTATTATTACCCTTGCGGAAATGGTGGCGATTATTGAAACTACAGGAGAAAATTCTAAGATACAACATCATATCCCCAAAGACACTTCCGGTTGACACAGTAACCGGAGCGTGTTAAAGTGATATTATCCTAAGGAGAGAGGTGAAAAGATGAGGAGATAATTTACTTTTGATTACATGAAGTACCTGCAGTATGGATCATGCTGTACATACTGTTTATCATGTTGCCAAAAGTGGATTATGTTCTCATAACCTCTCTTTTTGCGTGTATAAATATTATAAGTGATGGCAAGGGTATCATCGCTCCTGATCTATGAGGTTATAGTATGTAATGGAACTGTTTGGCAACGAATGGTTCCTTATTTTATTTACAGAAGGAATAAGGAAACAGGACTGGAGGGATAGATATGGCACAGATCAGTGTAAATGATCTTACATTTTATTATGATGGAAGCTTTGATCCTGTCTTTGAACATGTTTCATTTTCCATCGACACGAATTGGAAACTAGGCTTCATAGGCCGGAACGGAAAAGGAAAAACAACATTTCTGAATCTGTTACTGGGAAAATACGAATACAAGGGCTCCATAGACACTGTTACAGATTTTGATTATTTTCCGTACGGGATCACAGACGGACAGATGCAGTTATCCGCATCTGAATTCATGGATGAACTGAAAGCCGGGTGTGAGCAGTGGCGCATTCTGTGTGAACTGGGAAAGCTGGGAGAGGATGCAGAGCTGCTATACAGACCGTATCATACGCTGAGCCATGGAGAACAGACAAAGGTTTTGCTGTCAATCCTTTTCTCGGGAGATAACGAATTCCTGCTGATTGATGAGCCGACAAATCATCTGGATCAGGAGGCCAGAGAAACAGTGAAACAGTATCTGGCATCTAAAAAGGGCTTCATTCTGGTATCCCATGACCGGGACTTACTGGATTCCTGTACGGATCATTGTCTGGTGTTAAACCGGAACAGTATTGAAGTGCAGAATGGCAATTTTTCCGTCTGGTGGGAAAACAAGCAGCGGAAGGATCAGTTTGCCATGGCAGAGAACGAAAAGCACCAGAAGGAAATACAGAAGCTAAAACAGGCGGCGGCCCGCACTTCCGATTGGGCAGACCGGAACGAACGTACCAAGATCGGATTTGATCCGGTAAAGGAGCATGACAGATCCATAAGTTCAAGGAGCTATATCGGTGCAAAAACCAAAAAGATGCAGAGCCGGGTGAAACAAATGGAAAAGAGGATCTGTCGGGAACTGGAAGAAAAGGAAGGGCTTTTGCAGGATCTGGAAACGGTGGCAGATTTAAAACTGGTACAGCTTTCTCACCACAAGAGCAGGCTTGTAACGATAAAGGATTACAGCTTAAAATATGCAGGTGCAGCGGAGCCGGTATGGAACGGTCTGACGTTTGAGATAAATAAAGGGGATCGGATCGCTTTATCCGGGAAAAACGGCTGTGGAAAATCAACTTTGATTAAAATGATCCTGCAAAAAAGCGGTCTGACCGATAATCGTATGAGCCTTTTCGAGGAGGGAGTATGCGAAACCGCATCCGGTCTTGTAATATCCTATGTGGAACAGGATGCGAGCGGTTTAAAAGGAGATATTACAGCCTATTGTCAGGAACATGATTTAGATAAGAGCTTATTTTTCGCAATACTCAGGCAGATGGATTTTGACCGTGTACAGTTTACAAAAAATATGGAAGATTATTCAGAAGGGCAGAAAAAGAAAATACTCCTGGCGGCAAGCCTGTCGAAACCGGCGCATCTCTATATCTGGGATGAACCTCTGAATTATATCGACGTATTTTCAAGAATGCAGCTTGAAAAATTACTGCTGGCATATCAACCAACGATGCTGTTTGTAGAACACGACGTCAGGTTCTGTGAGAAGATCGCCACAAAAATAGTGGAATTGCCGGCGTATTGTTAAAAATATACATTTTCGGTAAAGTCGTGATTGGTTCATACGTATATGGATGGTATAATATACGCGAACACAATGAGCCAAGCGGCTGCGAAGCAGACATTTGGCGAATGTGCGCGAAGCATGATGGAGCAAAGCGAAATCATGGAATAATATACGCGAACACAATGAGCCAAGCGGCTGCGAAGCAGACATTTGGCGAATGTGCGCGAAGCATGATGGAGCAAAGCGAAATCATAGAAAAATATGACCTGAGGAGGAGCCCTGAGGTCGGATTACAGAAATCTATAAAAACCGGAGGATTTGAGGTGACCTGCGCCTGTGGCAGCAGATCAGATAGGAAGGAGGATGATCGTATGTCAGATTATTTTGGAAAAGAAGTAGGGAAACTTGGTTTTGGCCTGATGAGGCTGCCAAAAAAATTAATGCGCATCGACATAGAAGAAACGATAAGAATGGTTGATGCGTTCATGGAAGCGGGGTTTACATATTTTGATACGGCTTATGTATATGTGGGTTCGGAGGATGCTGCAAGAAAAGCGCTTGTGAAAAGATATCCCCGCGAGTCCTATACGCTTGCAACCAAGCTGAACGCTATGATGGCGCCAACCGAGAAGATGGCAAAGCAGCAGTTTTTTACAAGTCTGAAGCGTACCGGGGCAGAATACTTTGACTATTATCTGATGCATGCGCTTATGGAAGGCAGCTATAGCAGATATGACCGGATGAAGCTGTGGGAATTCGCCCTGGAACAAAAGGAAAAAGGTCTGATCCGGCATCTGGGCTTTTCTTTTCACGCTTCGCCGCAGCTTTTGGATCAGGTACTAAGAGAGCACCCGGAGGCGGAGTTTGTACAGCTTCAGATTAATTATGCCGACTGGGAGAATGCATCGGTGGCATCGCGGGCCAATTATGAGGTTGCACGAAAACATGGCAAGTCCATTGTCATTATGGAACCGGTCAAGGGCGGCAGGCTTGCCGATCCGCCAAAGAATATAAAGAAGCTGTTTCAGGATTACAATCCGGAGCTTTCATATGCATCATGGGCAATTCGCTTTGCGGCCTCGTTAGAGGGTGTGATCACGGTGCTGTCAGGGATGTCCGATCTGGAGCAGATGCAGGATAATCTTTCCTATATGAAAGATTTCAAGCCTTTTAACAAGGAAGAACAGGCGATTATCCGTGAAGTGATCCGGCAGATGGGAAATGATCCGACGGTACAGTGTACGGCATGTCACTATTGTACAGAAGGATGTCCGAAACAGATACCGATCCCGGACATTTTTAAGGCGCTAAACCACCGGCTCTCTACGGGACAGATTGAGGAATCCCGCAGGATGTATGAGGATGCGGTCACAGTTGAGAATGACAACGGAGCGTCTGCCTGTATAGCCTGCGGACAGTGCGAAGCAGTGTGTCCGCAGCATATTAAGGTGATCGAGGAGCTTAAGCGAAGTAAGGAACTTTTAGAGATTTAACGGAGCGTATGCGCAGGACAGGAGAATGTCATTAAGCTGACATTTTGACAAACGGGATCTGTCCAGATTGAGAACGCTACAGTTCCACTTGACAAAGCGACACTATTGCCGTATTATTAAAAAGACAATAGTGTCGCTTTTGTGAATCAACGTGAAAGGAGGAATCTTGATGAGAGAATTCGAATTACGGAAATGGAAGCCGGAGGACGCCGAAGCAGTAGCAAAAGCTGCAGATAATCCAGCCATTGCGAAAAATCTGAGAAACACCTTCCCGCATCCATATTCCCTTGCGGATGCCAGATGGTATATGGAGGACTGTATCGCAAAGGAGGGCAGGGGTCAGATCACGCGTGCGATCGTTGTAGATGGCGTTGCAGTCGGCAGTATCGGGATCTTTGTCAAAGACGATGTATATGAAAAGTCTGCGGAGCTGGGATACTGGCTTTCAGAAGCTTACTGGGGACAGGGGATCATGTCCCGGGCAGTACGGATGTTATGCAGAGAAGCATTTTCTGCCTTTGATATCGTCCGCATTTATGCAGAGCCATTTGATTATAATGCCGCATCCAGAGGTGTCCTGGAAAAGGCAGGATTTACCTATGAGGGAACGATGCGCAATGGTGTATATAAAAACGGCAGCATTTACTCCTATTGCATGTACAGTATTTTGCGCGAGGAGGCAGAGCGGATATATGGGTGACAAGGCGGAGCGGACCAGGGAAAAAATAAGGCAGGCGGCGTACAGCCTGTTTGCGGAAAAAGGGTTTAAGGAAGTGACCATGACGGCAATCTGCGAACAGACCGGATTAAGCAGGGGCGGGTTGTATCGCTATTATACGGGAACCGGAGAAATCTTTTCAGAAATTCTCTCGCAGGAATACAGGATTTCTCACCGGATCGCACAGGGAGAACGTGCAACTGACATTTTAGAAGATATGCTGAATGAGATCCGGCAGGAGATTTTAGAACGGGAACGTTCCTTAAGCCTTGCCATATACGAATATGCAAGCCTTGGAAATGAGGAACTGTTTGTTCGTCTCAATGACAATGCCAAAAGCCGCTGGAAGAGCCTGATCGCATATGGTATGCGGGAAGGAGAATTTAATGAGGTTGACCCGGACCAGGCATCGGAGCTGATCCTGTATTACTACCAGGGGCTTCGGATGTGGTCGCGGGTCATCCCGCTGAATACCCGGGAAGCAGAGAATTATGTAAACAGTATCCGCCAAATGTTGTGTAAAAACAAGGATTAGGTATTGTGGAATTCCCTTATTTCTGTTAAAATGTAATGTGTTTTGGATATTGTTGATTATGCTAAGGAGGCAGTAAAGGGAATGAAGAAGAAAATCGACTTTGACAAAGAGGGCTTTAAGAAGGAAGTCATAAATAACGTAAAGACGCTTTATCGCAAGACCATTGATGAAGCAACCCAGCAGCAGGTATTCCAGGCGGTTGCATATGCGATAAAGGATGATATCATCGACCGCTGGATCGCAACTCATAAAGAATATGAAAAGCAGAACGTAAAGACCGTATATTACCTGTCCATGGAATTCTTAATGGGACGGGCATTGGGAAATAACCTGATCAACTTAACCTATTATAATGCCATCAAAGAAGCATTGGATGAATTAGGCTTTGACATTAACGTGATCGAAGATCAGGAGCCGGATGCGGCACTTGGCAATGGCGGTCTGGGACGTCTGGCAGCCTGCTTCCTGGATTCCCTTGCAACCCTGGGGTATCCTGCATATGGCTGTGGTATCCGGTATCGATATGGTATGTTTAAGCAGGCCATTGAAGATGGTTATCAGGTAGAGCGTCCGGATGACTGGTTACGGGATGGCAATCCATTCGAAGTACGCCGGGCAGAATACGCCTGTGAGGTAAAGTTCGGCGGCTATGTCCGCGTCGAGGAGCGGAAGGGACGGAATTTCTTTGTACAGGAAGGCTATCAGGCCATCCGTGCGGTTCCATATGATCTGCCGGTGATCGGTTATGGCAATAATGTAGTCAATACCTTAAGAATCTGGGATGCAGAAGCCATTCAGGACTTCAATCTGGATTCCTTTGACAAGGGGGAATATCAGAAAGCCGTAGAACAGCAGAATCTGGCAAGAACCATAGTGGAAGTATTATATCCGAACGATAATCACTATGCAGGAAAGGAATTACGTCTGAAGCAGCAGTATTTCTTCATTTCCGCATCGATTCAGACTGCCATCCGGAAATTCAAGGAGAACAACAGCGACCTGAAGGATATCCCGAAGAAGTTGACCTTCCAGTTAAATGATACCCATCCGACCGTAACGGTTGCAGAATTAATGCGGATTTTAATGGATGAGGAAGGCCTGGAGTGGGATGAGGCATGGGATATTACAACCCACACCTGCGCATATACCAACCATACCATTATGGCAGAGGCACTGGAGAAGTGGCCGATCGAATTATTCTCCAGACTGCTTCCGCGTGTATATCAGATCATTGAAGAGATCAACCGCCGGTTTGTTGCTCAGATCGAAGCAAAGTATCCGGGCGACCAGTCCAAGGTTAAGAATATGGCAATCCTCTATGACGGACAGGTAAAGATGGCACACCTTGCCATTGCCGGTTCCTATTCCGTAAATGGTGTTGCACAGCTACACACCGAGATCTTAAAGAAGCGTGAATTAAAGGACTTCTATGAGATGCGTCCGGAACAGTTCAACAATAAGACGAACGGTATCACCCAGAGAAGATTCCTGTTACATGGTAATCCGCTGCTTGCAGAATGGGTAACGGATAAGATCGGTGATGAGTGGATCACAGACCTGAGCAAGATCAGCAAGCTGAAATTATATGTGGATGATGCAAAGTGTCAGCAGGAATTCATGAATATCAAGTACCAGAACAAGATTCGTCTGGCCAATTATATTAAAGAGCATAACGGTGTGGATGTAGATCCCCGTTCCATCTTTGATGTTCAGGTAAAGCGTCTGCATGAGTATAAGAGACAGTTATTGAATATCCTTCATGTTATGCATCTGTACAACGAATTAAAGACCAATCCGGGCATGGATATGGTGCCTAGAACCTTTATCTTCGGTGCAAAGGCAGCTGCAGGCTATAAGCGTGCCAAGCTGACGATCAAGCTGATCAACGCAGTAGCAGATGTCATCAACAACGATGAGTCCATTAAGGGCAAGATCAAGGTGGTATTCATTGAGAATTACCGTGTTTCCAATGCAGAGATCATCTTTGCGGCAGCCGATGTCAGCGAGCAGATTTCCACTGCATCCAGAGAGGCTTCCGGTACTGGTAACATGAAGTTCATGTTAAACGGTGCCCTGACCTTAGGAACCATGGATGGAGCAAATGTGGAGATCGTCGAAGAGGTAGGCATGGAGAATGCATTCATCTTTGGTATGTCTGCCGATGAGGTCATGAAGTATGAGCGGGAAGGCGGATATAAGCCGATGGATATTTACAATACCAACCAGGCTGTCCGTACCGTACTGACACAGTTGATCAACGGTTTCTATGCACCGGATGATCCGGAACGCTTCCGTGAGTTATACGATTCTCTCACAAGAGAAGACGTTTACTTCACCTTAAAGGATTTTGATTCTTATGCAGAAGCACATAAGAAGGTAGATAAAGCATATCGGGATGAAGCAGGCTGGGCAAAATCAGCGATGCTGAATACCGCCTGTGCCGGTAAGTTCTCTTCTGATCGTACCATTCAGGAATATGTGGATGATATCTGGAAATTAGAGAAGGTAACAGTAAAGCTTCCAAAATAACAGATCCGGAAACGAATAACAGGTCGGAACCCACACGGGTTCCGACCTGTTTGTATGTGTGCCTGCATGATACAGAACACTCTTTTAATAATATGGCTACGCAGAAAATGAAGCAACGGATTCATCCTTGACCGGAGCAGCAGTTTTTCCTGCTTCCGTATAGATGAGAGGTTTTCCATTGATTTTTGCCCCTGTCTCCGCCGGATTATTCTCAAGGGCTGCTTTTGCTGCTTCACTGATCTCGACTGTATCTGTTTCCGGAAGCGGATCTGCCTCTGCCCCGTCTTCTGTTTTTCGGCGTTCCTCTCTGCGCTTTTCAATGGCGGCTTCCTGCTCCAGCTTCGCTTTCTCACGCTCTGCTTTCGCCTCTGCCTTCATGCCCTGCTCCAGCTTTTCCTGATATCTGGAAGCATTATCCAGACAATCGCCGGTGTAGCTCAATGCCTGCTTCATTTTTTCCGTGTCACCCTCGGCACTTGCCTGCCGGTACACACGCATGGGGATATCTGACAGCCTGATACTTGTATTTGCCCCGATCATCCCTTCCATGATCTGTGTATTCATGTTCGCATCTCCTTTCCTTGCTATAGACTCTGGATGGTATACCTGTTTTTTCATTAGTCTACCGATTTGTAAATATGGTTTCAAGTCGTTTGAATTGAAATGTTATCAGAAAGTAATGAAATGTTCAGCGATCGTTTCTTATCTCCTGTCCGGCTAAAGGCTCCGGTTTTTATTAAAGTACAATGCTTTCCACCTTTTTGGCAATATCTGCATATAGTATAAAGAAACATAACTTAAAAGGATATGCTGGAATATGAAAGAATATGTCAGGTTATCATTAGAAACACATTTGTTTTTTGGAAGGATCATGAAGGAACACTCCTTATTCCTGATGGCCGGGTTTCCGGCAAAGGAAACGGAATTTATACGGTGTGCAGATCAGTTCCGGGAAGAATTTGAAGACGGACTCAGAAGAACTGTGAAGCTTGCAGATGGTATTGTGAGCGAAGCTGTATTAAACGCAGGAGAGGTCGTAACGAAATTCACACAAAAGGCAGAATGTCAGACAGAAAAGCTGACGGGAATTCCGATTGACGAGGAGATCACACAGGCAGAAGAGCGGCTTCGTGCCGGAGGCTGTGGGATGATAAACAGAGAAACGGTTTATCAGGTAAGAATGTTAAACCAGCAAATGCTCAGAAGTCTAAATGGATTGATTTCTTTTAAGGAAGAGATTCTGAGGGAAGTTACAGGGTGTCGCCTTTATACGACAAACTATCCACTGCTGATCGAGCATATTCTGCGGGAGGCAAAGCTGTATCGTCAGACCATTTTAGAACTTGAGAACAGAGGCAGGATATCGGTACAGGATATAAGAAGTCCGGAACTGTTCTGGAATCAGATCATGATGGAACATGCCCAGTTCATCCGGGGACTGTTGGATCCGACAGAATGTGAACTTATACAAACCGCCAATGAATTTGCTGAAGACTATTGTCATCTTTTAGAGCAGGCAGGAGAACAGGACAGAAGGAGGATGAATGCCCTGACTGAAAAATCATTAGAAATAACGAAGCAATATCAGCAGTTTAAGACAGCAGGTACAGAGGGGATCACAGGTTGTGAGATCCGTTCCATCATTCTTCCACTCCTGGCAGATCATGTGCTCCGTGAAGCCAATCACTATCTGCGTCTTCTGGAATATGCACAGAAGGGCGGGAATTAATACAGAGAGCGTATCTGAAAGATATAGGATGTGTATTTGCTCGAGAAGCCGGATGCTAATTCAGGAATAGTCATGCCGAAAGCCGAATAAGATGATATAGGAGGAATTGGCATGAGAGAGAAACTAACAATGGGATTTGCTATGGTAATCCTGGCAGTGATGATTCCTTATCTGGGTACGATCGCCATAACCGGTGTAGTGGGGGAAGCCATAACGAATGTAGAAGAATTAGATACCGGGAAGACCGTATCTTTGGAGCTGGACGGTCAATATGTAGTCATGGATGTGGAAGCTTATCTGGCAGGCGTACTGCCGGCAGTTATGGACGGTTCTGAGGATCTTGAAGTATGGAAGGCGCTCGCAGTCATAGAGCGAACGAATATATATAAAAAAATGGAGGGAGCAGGCAATATAGATGAAAACGATCTGGGTATGGAATATCTGAAGGAGGAAGAAATAAGCAGTCTTTGGGGAGAACGGAACTACGAGGCATACAGGAAGAAAGTGGAACAGGCAGTCCTGGAGACGGCAGGAGTCAGTCTTCAGTATGACGGGGAATATATTGATGCATTATATCATAAGGTCAGTGTCGGGACTACCGTCAGCGCAGAAGAATTATTTGGCGAGGCGGTCCCGTACCTGTCTTCCGTTGTCAGCAGTCATGATGTAGAAGCAAAGGATTACATGAATATTCAGACTGTATCCAAGGAGACGGTTTCGGAGCTTGCCATAACAGAAAGTACCGAGCATGGATATGTAAGAAAGCTGATCTGCAACGGAGAAGAATTAACCGGTGAGACAGTGCAGGAACGCTTCCAGCTTTCCTCCCTGAATTTTTACATTGAGGATATGGGAGAAGAATACCGGATCGTCTGCCTGGGAAAGGGACATGGTCTGGGACTGAGCCTGTATGGAGCCGGTGTTCTGGCAGCAGAGGGAAAGAACAGTGAGGCAATACTTCAATACTATTACCCGGGCGTACAGATTTGTAACAGCACAGTGTAAATTTATCTGAATTAGACTGCAGCCTGCCGGACGGCAGGCTGTGGGAGGTCATCCGATTATCTGTTTGCGGCCGGGCAGTTAAAATTAATAAAAAATAAGGAAATACATACTTTACTATAAGGGGGAAAATGGTGTATCATAAAAGTTGACTGCAAAATCCTTATTTTTAAAATGAAGGATTTTAACAATATTTGGCCGGAAGCGGAATCAACGAATTACGGAATAATCACATAGGTAAAATAAAGGATGAATAAAAGATGAAAATGCGGAAGAAGATAGGTCTGACCCTGATGATTCTGCTGGTCATGACCATCTGCGGGGCAGGAGGCCTCCTGGTTGTAGATTCCATGCAGGACGGAGCGGACGAATCAAAGAATAATATAGAACAAAACGGGGTAACGCAGCCACAGACAGTTGACATGGTTTCAGAACGGACGAATCAACCGGCGAAGAATCCGGTTCGTGACTCGGAAGTAAATCCGGATATCGAATTGATCGATCTAGAGGATTATTCCAATGCTCCCGAGGATAATGGCTGCCCTTATTATATAAAAGTGAACCGGCAGCGGAATGTAGTGACCGTATACGCTCTGGATGAAGAAGGGCGATATACAAAGCCCGTAAGGGCGATGCTCTGTTCCGTCGGAAGGAATGACTGGACTCCGGCCGGAACCTTTCAGACTTCAGACCGGTACAGTTGGTGTCCCCTTGCAGGCGGAGTATACGGACAATATGCATACCGTATTTCAGGACCGATCATGTTTCATTCCGTTCCGTATTATACGAGGAATAAGGATGATCTGGAAACAGAGGAATATAACAAGCTGGGAAACCCGGCCTCCCTTGGCTGTGTCCGGATGTCCGTCCTGGATGCCAAGTGGATATTTGATAACTGTCCGGTAGGAACCATTGTTACAATCTATGACAGTGAATATGCAGGCCCCCTGGGAGTACCGGTGGCAGAGATTCTGGACCCGGAGGATAAGCGATCCGGCTGGGATCCGACGGATCCGGATGTGGAGAATCCGTGGAATCAGGAAAGACCAAGGATCCTGTGCGGCGGTGAGCGGGTGATCGAACGGGGACATGCATGGCAGCAGACCTGTGGAGTATTGGCCCTGGACGGAGCGGGGAATGATATCACAGACCGGATCACAGTAGAAGGACAGGTTGATGTCATGACGACAGGAGAATATCCTGTCACATATCGGGTAAAGGATGCAGAAGGAAATACTGCCTCGTTCCGGAGTACGATCCGGGTGGAGGATACGATCGCACCGGAACTAGATATTGATGAGGAACCTATAACCCTCAATCGTGCAGAAGCATCAGAGTTTAATTGTAAAGCAGTGATCGTAAAGCATATAACCGTTTTTGATGCGGGAGAAGTCTTAGAGTCAGACTGCCTTATTCTGAATACCGACAGCCTGAAGGAGCAAAATGCAGGTGAGAGTTCTATTACCGTTTATGCAGTTGATCCGTCCGGAAACCGCTCAGAGACGTATACATTAACTGTATATATTGATCTTGAGGCTCCAGTCATAGAGGAGCCGGAAAAGAAAGAATATCAGGTGACCTCTGATGCAGATCTGAGGGAACAACTGCTGGAAGCAATCCCGGTGGAGGATGCCGGCAGCGGAGTCGATGAGGTTCGGGTATCCTGGGTTCAGGAAGCCTCTGACCGTTATACGGTTCTGGTAACGGCGAAAGACCGGTATGGAAATGTAAACAGCCGGTTTTTAAGTGATTTTATAATTTCTTATAAAAATGGTGAATAATTTCATCACCTCAGGCAACAATAGTAGCAGAGGTGATGAAAATGAAGAAATCCGTAGCAGAATTTTTAAAAGCAAATGGTTTCTACTTATCCTTCGGCGTTGGTGTGGTTGCATTGGTTGCCGCATTAGCTGTCTACAACGTGAATACCAATAAGAAACAGCAGCAGCAGGGACAGGAAATTAACCTGAATGAACCCATAGAGAATGAAATGGCTGATGCTGAAGTAACGGAAGAGGTTCAGGAAACCATTCTGGATGGTGACATGGATGTACCAATGGATATGTGGAATACGGAAGATGTTGCAAAAGAGGACGAGCCTGCCACTGAGGAAGAGAAGCCTACAGAGGAAGAGGTTGCACAGAATACAGAATCACAGGATACAGAACCGCAGGATACAGAGGCTCCGCCTGTAGAAGAGGCAATGTCAGATCAGACAGTTGCGTTTGAACCGATTACCGGCCTGAGTTTTGAAGGTATGGAAGAGGTTTCCATGCCGGTGCTTGGTAATACGATTCTGCCATTCAGTATGGATACCACAGTATATTTCAAGACCCTGGGAACCTATCGCTGTAATCCGGGTATGCTGTTACAGGCTCCGACAGGAACCGATGTAGCGTCAATCTGGCATGGACAGGTAACAGGAATTGATGAATCACGGGAATACGGAACGACCGTAACGGTAGATCTGGGAAGCGGATACAAGGCAGTCTATGGACAACTGCAGGATGTAAAAGTTACATTAGGTGATGAAGTGTGGAAGGATACGATCTTAGGAAGTGTAGCAGAGCCAACTGCCTACTACGAAAAAGAAGGCCCGCATCTGTACTTTGCAATGACAAAGGATGAGAAGCCGATAAATCCAATGGAAGTTTTACAGGTAGAGTAGTCATGTAGGAACATCAGAATACAGAATCACATGTACAGCCGGACCATTCAAGGCCCGGCTGTTTTATATGCGCAGGCCTGCATATAAGAATTTGCTGCTAACGCAGCATGCGGGCCGTACGGCAGGCAGAAAATCTTCCCTACTTAATTGAAATACACGCTTCACAGGTTCCGTAATAGATCATATGGCATCCCTCAATCTCTCCCTGGAATTCAGTCCTATCCGGCAGAGGGAGCAGGATCGGTTTTGCTGTGATCAGATCAGATACGCATCCACAATGATGACAGAAAAAGTGGGGGTGGGGGGCAGTGACTGCATCAAAATGATCCATTCTTCCGTCGCAGGAAATACGCAGGATCATGCCATGATCTGCAAGCTGGGAAAGATTCCGGTAAACTGTGCCGAGACTGATATTCGGCATGGTCTCTTTAAGAGCGGTATATACCATATCCGCCGTTGGATGATCCCTTCTGGTATTCAGATAGGCAAGAATCGCGTCCCGTTGCCGGCTGTGCTTCATTTTAGACTGCATAATGCCTCCTGTGAACAATATCGTTTTCTTTATGCTTACCTCTATCATAAGGGAAAGGATATTTGCTTGTCAAGCAAAGGAATTAATTGACAAACCCGGCATAATCTTGTTACTATGGACAAGAGAAGGATAGGGTGAAATGCGATGGAAAATCATGAATTTATGGAAGAGATGTATGAGGCTGCAGTGAAGCAGCTAAGGACCATTGTCTTTGAGATCAATTACATAACAGGGCAGAAATATTGTTCACCTCTATTTCGGGAGTGCTTTGGAGTCGATACGATCCAGAATGAGAATTTTATGGAAGATCCGGCCACGGACGGGATCGTCTATGAAGAGGATGTAGAGTTATACCGTACCCTGTTTGCCAATCGAAAAGGGGAGCAGACGGTCACCTGCCGATTCGTAACGAAGTCCGGTACGACCAGTTGGTATAAGATCGTTCTGCAATATGAACTACAGGAATCCGGAGAAGTGGCCAAGGTAATCGGTACCATGAAGGATGTCAGTGATGAGATCCGCTCGTCTGCCGCCCTGCGGTATCGGCAGGACTTCGATGCCCTGACCGGAGCGCCTAATACAGAGCGCTTTAACGAAGAGGTCACAAGACTGCTGATCTGGGATAACGGGCACCATCATGCCATGATCGTCATGGATATTGAAAAGTTCAAGGTGATCAATGATCTGTTTGGAATGCGTGTGGGTGATCTGGTATTGATCCATCTGGCGGATGCTTTAAAGGAAACGGTAGCTTCACCCAATACATACTGCCGGATGCACAGTGATGTCTTTTGTATCTGTATTATGTATGAAACGAAGGGTGACATCATAAGATTTATTGAGAAATTAAAAAAGAAGATAGAAGCCAATAAGTTTGATTTTGATATAAAGACCTCCTATGGAGTTTATCTGCCGGGAGAGAATAATTCCCTGGCTGTGAACCTTATGTGCGATCGTGCAGCTCTGGCCAAGAAAAGCATCAAGGACAGCGCCATGCAGTTCTGTGCATTCTATGATGAGGAATATCGAAATGAAATGGTAAAGAATACCCAGATTGAACTGGAAATGGAACAGGCTTTGAAAGAACGACAGTTTGTTATGTACCTGCAGCCGAAATTCGATCTGGAAAGCAGAGAGATCGTTGGGGCAGAAGTGCTGACCCGATGGAATCATCCAACCAAAGGCATGATCCAGCCCAATGATTTTATTCCATTATTTGAAAAGAACGGGTTTATTCTGAAACTGGATGAATATATGTGGGAAGAAGCCTGTAAAGCAATTCAGGGGTGGAGAAAGACAGGGAGGCGAGAATTTCCGGTATCGGTTAACGTATCCCGTTTTCACATAAAGAACCGCAATATAGAGCAGGTACTGGAAAAGCTATTAAGTAAATATGATCTTTCGCCGGGAGCACTATCTCTGGAGATTACAGAGACCATGTTTTTTGATAATTCCGATAAGCTCTATTATCTCCTGAAGCGACTGCAGGAAATGGGATTCCGGCTGGAGGTAGACGATTTCGGTTCCGGCTACTCCTCTCTGAATATGCTGCGGAATATACCGGTAGATGTGATAAAGATTGACAAAGGATTTCTGGATGATACCCTGACCTCAGAGAAGGGTAAGATCGTGATCCGGCATACGATTGCCATGGCAAAGGAACTCCAACTGCAGATCATTGCAGAAGGTGTAGAAACGACAGAGCATGTGGATTTTCTAAGAGGATCCCATTGTGATGTGGCACAGGGTTTCTATTTTGCCAGGCCGATGCCATTGGAGGAATTTAACAAGCTGAATTTTTAGCAGAGATTTCCAATGTTCCTGTTGACATCAATATAGCGCTGTTGTATATTACTTGTGTGTTATTAAAATAAAAGGAGATAGGATTGTTATGTTTGAGAAGATGAGAGATATTATTTCTACGCAGTTGGGCACGGAGGCCAATAATATAGAATTAAGTACCTCTTTCAAGGACGACCTGGATGCAGATTCCCTGGATCTGTTTGAACTGGTTATGGCAATAGAGGATGCCTTTAATGTTGAGATCCCAGCTGATGATGTGGCGAATCTGGATACCGTTGAGGATGTGATCGAATATCTGAAGGGGCTGGGGCTGGAAGCGTAGCAGAATGTGTGACATCTATCACCTGTACTTATATAAAACTGAATTTAGAATATAATGACCAAATCAGAAATACCGCTGCCGGAAACGTTTCCGGCAGCGGTATTTCTTTGTTTTATTGTATCATGTATTATCCTAACACAACTTCTACAGTATGTTCCTTGCCATCATTGAAAACCGGGAGTATATTGCCTTCAATGGCGTTGCCGTCAACCGTTACGCTCTTGACACCCTTACAAACATGAGAAGGATTCTTGATCGTAATGTTATAAGTTGCATTACGGAACTGACGGGTTGCTTTAAAACCATCCCATTCTGACGGAATAGAAGGATCGATCTTCAGTCCGTTATAATCCGGAATGATACCCAGCATATACTGAGAAACTGCAACAAAGTTCCACGAAGCGGTACCGGTCAGCCAACTGTTCTTTGCTTCGCCAAAGCGGCCGGCATCCTTACCTGCGATCATCTGTGCATATACATAAGGCTCTGTCCGATGCAGATCTGAAATATCCTCCAGATAGGCCGGTGCGATCTTGGAATAGTATTCAAATGCCTTATCTCCATGTCCCACAAAAGCTTCCGCACAGATAATCCATGCATTGTTATGGCAGAAGATACCTGCATTTTCTTTGTATCCGGCAGGATAGGTAGAAATCTCACCATACTCAATATAATATTTGGTAAACGCCGGGTTGTTCAGTACCAGACCATGCTTGCAGTTCAGGTACTTGTCCACACTTTCCAATGTTTGAATGTCATATCCCTTGTCTTTTCCGATCTCAGACATAACAGCAAAGCCCTGTGGCTCAATGAAGATCTTACCTTCTTCATTCTCCTTGGAACCAACCTTGTGTCCAAAGTCATCATATGCCCGTAAGAACCATTCTCCATCATACCCATGCTCGATAATGGTATTCTTCATTTTATCAATTTCAGCCTGTGCCTTGGCTGCTTCATCGTCCAGTCCCTTATATTTGCAGAGCGCTACATATTCCGGTCCGGTATAGGTGAAAAGGGTTGCTACGAATAAACTCTCTGCCACCTTGGAATACTTATCATCCCCGTACTTCGGAGAGGTCCAGGTCTGGAAGCTCTCGCCCGGTGTATTCGAGAAGCAGGACAGGTTCAGACAATCATTCCAGTCTGCACGCATGCTGAGTGGCAATCCGTGAGGTCCTACATTATTTACGATCCGGTAGAAGGACTGCTGTAAGTGGTGCATCATGGTCTGTGACAGGGAGGCATCGTTACGGTATGGAACCATTTCATCCAGGATGGAATAGTCGCCGGTTTCTTTAATATATGCAGCAGTAGAAAGGATCATCCATAATGGATCATCAGAGAAATCGCCGCCTACTGCATCATTTCCTTTCTTGGTAAGCGGTTGATACTGATGGAAGCATCCACCGTTTTCAAACTGAGTGGCAGCAAGATCTAAGATCCGTTCTCTTGCACGATCCGGAATCTGATGCACAAAACCGAGCAGATCCTGATTGGAATCACGGAAGCCCATACCCCGTCCGATTCCGCTTTCAAAGTAGGATGCGGAACGTGACATGTTAAAGGTGACCATACACTGATACTGATTCCAGATATTTACCATTCGGTTCATCTTATCATCCGGAGTCTCAACGGTATATTTTGAAAGCAGATCTGACCAGAGCTTCTTTAATTCAGCAAGAGCAGCATCCACCTTTTCAGCAGTGTTAAACTGTTCGATCATTGCATAGGCTCTTGACTTGTTCATGGAGCCGTCCTGGTTGAATTTCTCCTCCTGTGGATTCTCAACGTATCCAAGAATAAATACAAAATCCTTGGTTTCGCCCGGAGCAAGACTGATATTCAGGCAGTGGGAAGCAATCGGTGACCAGCCATCCGCCTTGGAGTTACCGGCCCTGCCGGCCAGTACCGTCTGCGGATTCTCAAATCCGTTATAAAGACCGATAAAGCTTTCTCTGTCACAATCAAAGCCTTCGATATCTGCATTCACAGTATAAAATGCAAAGTGATCCCGGCGCTCCTTATATTCTGTCTTATGGAACAGAGTAGAACCTTCTACCTCTACCTCACCGGTGTTAAAATTCCGCTGGAAATTCGTGGTATCATCCTCTGCATTCCACAGACACCATTCCAGGAAAGAAAACAATTTAAAGCTCTTTGGAGCGGTTCCTTCATTTTTTAAGCTGACCTTCTGAACCTCGCCCTTGTAATTATTCGGTACGAAGAAAGTAACCTCTGCTTTCAGACCATTACTCTTACCGCTGATCACGGTGTAACCCATACCATGGCGACATTCATAGAATTCAAGATCCTTTTTTACTGGTGACCAGCCAGGCGACCAGATGTTATCATCCTCATTAATGTAAAAATAGCGTCCGCCCATATCTACAGGTACGTTATTATATCGATAACGGGTAATTCTTCTAAGACGTGCATCCTTATAGAAGCTGTAACCACCTGCAGTGTTGGAAATAAGTGAGAAGAAGTCCTGGTTTCCTAAGTAGTTGATCCAAGGATACGGAGTCTTAGGATTGGTAATAACGTACTCTTTGTTTTGGTCGTCAAAATAACCGAATTTCATGTGTGTGTATACCTCCCTTTAAATCTAGCGGGCATAGGAAGCCCCATACTGAACATTATATATGATTCATAGCATAAAAACAAGGAAAACTAGGCGTATATTCTTGCAATTTTATGAAGGATAAATCCGGCCGGGGTCTAATTTTTCACCACGGTATAAAAACGCTGGGTTACGGTTTTGCTCTCCCCCGGTGCCAGCTCCAGATAGCCGGTGTCGCCGGGTTCCAAAGGAAGATTCGGTGCATCAATGATCCATGTCATTGGCTCCGGACAGAAATAGCCTTTATCTCCCCAGTCATTCCAGATCACCCAGAATTTGTAATCCTCACAGACTTCATTCCGGATTTCCTTACCGCTTTCAATATCCAGTGCCGAAATTCCGTAAAACGGTTTTCCATCCATGTCGCCCATTTCTGCATAATACACATCATTATTAATGATCTGCTGAACCGGAACCATGGAGCCGGTTAAATATTGTTTGTCATGGTTGTCTAAAGGCATAAATACGCTGGTCGGCAGACAACGGTTATTTAACTGCCACTTTTCACCGATCGGCACATATAACCGCATATTTTCTCCCTTACCGTTTGAAGTAAAAGGTCCCATCATGGTGGTATGCGTACATACGCCATATGGCATCTGAACGGAAGAAAGATTTGTCATGGTAAAAGAATAATGCAGTCCTTCTGCAGAGAGTGTAAATGTAAATTCTGCTCGAAAAGAAACGGGAAGATACTGGAAAAATTCATCCGTTTCATCATACAGATATTCTGTTCTGGCAACTGCCTTTCCTTCAGAGGCAGACAAATCTGTAACAGAGAACGGACGCTTATGTAAAAAGCCGTGAATATGATTTCCTAACGATGCTTCGTTGACCGGTAGTGTATAAAGTCCATCACTGGTTTTTAATCTGCCATCTCGAAGGCGGTTTGGCAGATAAAGCGAGGGCAGTCCGTATACTTCCGGAGCCTGCCGGATTTCTTCCATTGAAGTGTCAGGATTAAAACGAAATATTTCTATATCGTTGGCCTCATCGCGAAGACGAAGGACGTTGCTTCCTATGCCGGGGGCGATCATGGCAAGATAGTTTCCCGCCCGCAATTCCAGACAGGTTTCCCCCCCGTAATTGATTTTCTTTGCTGTTGCTTCCATAGTAACCTCCCAATATACTATACATTAATCGCAGTGCCCCCCGGAATCCGTTGGCTTCCTCGGTAAACGGGCGTGGGCCCTGTCAAAATCAAACCGCGCAAATACGTCTGTAAACAGCCGGATTGCACGTTATTGATTCGTGACGAATGAACGCAGTGCCCCTCGGAATCCGTTGGCTTCCTCGGTGAAGGGGCGTACGCCCAATCAAAATCAAACTGCGCAAATACGTCTGTAAACAGCCGGATTGCGCATGATTGATTTTGGCACTGCGGACTGCTTATACACATCATACCATATTGGCGAGGGAAAATCGACTAAAAAATAGGACGTATTTTTCATAAATATGTAATATTTGGGGATAGTTATTTATATGTACTTATGCTATAATAAATAGCGCAAAAATCGAAAGAAAGGAAATGTAACGATGCCTCTGGATTATAAACGAAGCTATAAAACAAGGGTAAAACGCCGAAAAATTATAACCATATCAATCATCGTCATCGTTTTTTTACTGGCATCGTTTTCTATAATATACTTTCGTTTCTGGAGCAAGGACAACCAATGGAATCCGATCGAGGAGCTCCGTCGTCAGATCGGACAATATGGAAATGATCAGACAGAACATCTTGGCCTGGCATTGCAGCGGCAGCCGATTCACCTGTATACCATTGGTACGGTAAGAGCGACTCTGGGAAAAGCGGACAAGGAATATGTGCTCTCGGAAGGTCGTGTAGATGATTCCTATTTTGATGACGCCCTGTTTATCGGAGATTCCCGTACAGAGGGTTTTATGCTGTACTCCAATCTGAGCAATCTTCAGGCGTATTGTTCCAAAGGGTTAAGCATTACCCGTATATACTCGGATGAGATCGTACCTTTGGAGGATGGACGGAAGATTACGGTCATGGAGGCACTGCAGGTTCAGAAATATAAAAAGATTTATATTATGTTTGGTGTAAATGAACTGGGCTGGCCGTATGATGATCTCTTCCAGGAACAGTATTCCAAGCTGATCAAGGATGTGAAACTGTTACAGCCGGAGGCTGTGATCTATGTGGAGAATATTATTCCGATCTCTGCCTCCCGTTCTGAAAAGGACACCATATATAACAATGATAACGTCAATCGTTTTAATGCGATGATCAAAACAGTATGTGAGGAACAGAATGTGGTATATCTGGATGTGGCTTCTGCACTGGCAGATGAAACCGGGGCCCTTCCGGAGAATGCCAGTGTGGATGGAATCCATTGCAATGTGGAATATTGCGGTATCTGGATGGAATACTTAAGAAATAACACCTATGTATTTAACTGATCAAAACTGAAAATGTGGAAAAAAGGAGCAGGAAATGATGAAACAGATTATAAACGGGCAGAGGAAAAGAAGCTATATCAGGAAAGGGAAGTTTGCCACAGTAGCAGTCGTATTGGGGCTGGTTATATGTATCCTGGCCGGCTGCGGAACGGATACTGCAGTATCCATTGACACCGGGATTCTTGCAGATGATCTGTATTCCGGGGTAACCTGGAAGGATCAGCTTGGAGAGATTGAACTGAACAAGGCGCTTTCTTTATACGGTATTTCACCGGATGCTGTAGCATCTGGCAAGGTATATATGGGAACCAATGCCACAGCAGAGGAGATTGCAGTCTTAGAGGCAGCATCCGCTGATCAGGTTACAGTCATTCAGGAAGGTATGGAGGCTCGCGTGGAGGCACAACTGGCTTCGTTCCAGAGCTACAATGCGCAGGAGGTACCGAAACTGGAGAATCCGGTACTTGAGACAAAAGGAAATTATGTGATCTTATGTGTTTGTGATGATAAAGCAGAGGCAGAGAAGATTATTAATGAAAGCACAGGTAAATAATAGAAGGTCTGTATTATAATTTTTCAGTATGCAATGAGTGTGAGGCAAATATTTCAACACCCATTGCATATTTTCTATTTTAAGATGTAAATTTACCTGTACGATCAACGGATCGCATAGCGATCATGTTACCCGTAATGCATATAGCGAAATATAGAATCCAGAATAATCCAAATGTCAGGATAGAATTACCCGGCATGGGAACCGGTGCGATCATTCCGAAGAAGCCACCTGCCAGTCCGTCCAGGATATTAAAGCAACAGGACATAGGAATGAATGATAAGATCCATATATTAGGCAGGAAAAAGAAACGTCTGGCCTTTCCTTTTTCTTTCGTATCGAGGCATTGCCCTGTTAAAAATATTCCGGTACCCAGCAGCATGATGATCATTCCGATGCCGGCGGTATAAGACATGCGTCGTTCCATCCAGATTGTGACAGCCAGAACCAGTCCCGATAGATTTATGACAGTTCCTGCAAGAGTGAATAACAGTGCATTCCATTTTTTCTCCGATTCCTTCGCAGGTTCAATCCCTTTGAGCAGATAATCGGTAGTGGTTTCAAAGTATTCACTTAATAAAATCACTTTTTCAATATCAGGGAGACTTTGCTCGCCTTCCCATTTCGAAACTGCCTGTCTGGATACGCCGATTTGATCTGCCAGTTCTTCCTGCGATATTCCTTTCATTTTCCGTAGATGCTGTATTCTGTCTGAAATGTTCATAATAGAAACCTCCTGTACTTTGATAACAAAAGGGTATCATAAAACAAAGTAGCACTGCTACCAGCATAACCGTTCTATTTGTCAACGCACAGTTGCTATGTGTCAGATTACATGGCCGTTTGGAGTATCAAGAAATTGTAATAGATATTCCTGGGATTTTTTGTATTTGTCCATACGACGTTCATCCTCAAGCGTAAGAGTTCCCAGACGATCCCGGTTTAGATTATCGTGCAGGTCATACAGCTTTACCTGAACTGCCAGCGGATTCGGAGGAATTGCCTCAATATAGCTTCGATAGGGGATGGAACGGTCATGGGTCAATAGCAGGAGTGCATCCAGAACTGTTTTTGTAAATCCTTCCTGTGCCAGCATGTCAATGGAAACGGGAGTGTCTTCTATCACATCGTGCAGAATTCCACAGATCATTTCATCCTGGTTTTTTCCTGCCAGCATAACACGCATTGGATGCAGGATGTATGGCTTTCCTGCTTTGTCAATCTGTCCTCTGTGAGCTTCAACTGCAATCGCAATGGCTTTTTCCAGCATTCGGGCTCCTCCTTTTTCCCTGATTCAGTCAGCCGCCGGTCAGGGCCGGTATAAGTCGATTTCATAGGTACAAGCTTCTAAACTGGTTAGATTATACAATAGTGTATCCGGAGATTCAAGGGGGACTGTAATGCAGCATGGGCCGTTTCCTCCCGCATCTATCACAGATATGGTCCATGCGCAGCCGGCTTCGGTATAGATTTGTTCGGGCGGAAGAAATATCAGGGAATGATTTCCGGTAACCGTGACAGTTAGATATACGGGAGAAGTCTGCCATTGAGTAGCTTGCGTATCCGGCCGGGAGACCTGAAAGGTGATTTCCAGCGGTGCCAGATAAAGGATGTCATTGCAGGTGCCGTAGTACCGGTAATTACCGCAGAATATCCAATTCAGTAATGATCTTGCCCGGATCCGGCCCTGGTCCGGCAGAAGCCCGTTCTGGATCCGGAAGATAAAGCGCCAGTGCTGAAGATCCGGCTGCATACAGTACAGATAGCCGGATGCTTCATGATCAGCGGTAGATTTAAAATGGAGCAGACAGGGTTCCGCCAGTGTGAATTCACAGATGATCTGATCGTTATCAACAGCAAGCAATGGATCACAGGCATTGCTGCTGTATAACTGGAGTTCCAGAACTGTGGGGACTGTGCCGGAACCGGGACTTGTGTCGACGGCGGGTTCTCTTTGCATCGTAGAGAAAAGGCCTTTATCTTTTCTATAAGAAAACGCTTCAGGAGTACATAGGATTATTATAATGACCAGTACAAGAAATTTTATGAAAGCATAGTAGTTTAAATGAGACAAAATGCGATTTAACATAGACGGAATCCTTTCGAAATGAATCTTAAGAAAATAATCAGAATTTATCAATGGGAATTTAATATTATGACTGTATGATAAGTGTACAATAACATAACAGAATACAGATGTCAATAAATATTTGACACAAACAATTCGACGGAACCATTATCCGGCTGTTGCATATGATATTTTATAAGGCAATCAACAGGTCAGCAGTCGCTGCTTTACATGGGTATCGCGGTTGAAAACAACCATTTTTAATGAAATGGGTAATATACCAGTTCGTCGGCTGCTTTGTATATAGGAAGGTATACCGCACAGGGGTCTCTTCTGTGCGGTGAACTGCCCGGACATCAGTAAGAATGACGGAAGGGCCGGAGCCATACATATCAGGAACTGCACGGACCAAATTCTATATACAAAGCAGACGACGCTTCCATTCCGCATGGTGATATATGATCCGGTATGGAAGTAAAGATTGGAGAAAGTCAAACAGGCGTTGAACGAAAGAAGGGGTGTTTATATGCAGGGAAATGAAAGTAATAAGCGGGACAGGCATAGAAATGAAAATACCAGGCAGGACAGGAATAGAAAAGATAAGAGTGGATTTGTGCTATTCTGTCGGCTGATGCCGATGCTGGGAGGCTGTCTGGCAATGATCGTGGGGGTAATTATCGTTACTACGCTAAATGCCCGCGGAACAGAAGAAGAACTTAATGTGAAAGAGACGATCACATCTGTTCTGGCTGTGAAGACAAGCGTTGATCCGATCGTGTCTGCAGCAGAACAGTTTCCGGATCTGGATATCCGGGAGGACTATCTGAGCATCAATGAATATTCCAGACCGGGTGATAAGATAGACAATATCAGTAAGATTGTTATACATTACACAGGAAACCCGGGTACAACCGCACAGGGAAACCGGGATTACTTCGAGAGTCTTGCCGAGAATCCGGTTACTTCTGCCAGCAGTCATTTTGTGATCGGTCTGGATGGAGAGATCATACAGTGCGTACCTTTAAATGAAATTGCATATGCTTCTAACAGAGCCAATTCCTATAGTATTTCCATTGAATGCTGTCATCCCGGTGAAAGTGGTGAATTCTCGGTTGCTACATATAATCGCTGCGTAGCTCTGACGGCAGAGCTTTGTGATTATTACCATCTGGATCCGGAAGAGGACGTGATCCGTCATTACGATGTTACCGGAAAGGAATGCCCGCGGTATTATGTAGAGCATCCGGAGGAATGGGACATGTTTATCGGCTTCGTAAAGAAACAGATGGAGGAATCATAGGTTGAATTTGATCTTAACCGGTTCCTTTAACCGCTGGCCGCCTCTGGAGCGTACCTTGGTAGTGATCGTCAGATAGTAGGATACTCCTTCGGCATATGGTTCTAACGGCTGCACTTCGATCATGCTGTTTTCTGCGTCATAACGAATATCTGTTTTTAATAATTCCCCTGTTTCACTGGTCAGATACATGTTGGTTGCATTTACAGTGGATGGGTTCAGCGGTGTGCTGAATTTCACCCGCCAGACAAAATTGCCGGTTCGAAACGCCAGATTCTGATGTACTTTTTTCTGCAATGCTTCTGGAACTTCTTCAATTTTCAAATAGTTTGTCGCCATAGGATACCTCACAAATTGTTTTCATAAACAGTTTATCACACCCTCCCTTTGGCCTGCAAGCCGTCTTCTGTAAAAGATATTGGAAATCACTTGCCAAAAAATAAAAAACACAGTATTCTCTAGGATGGATTTAGTCATGATACAGGACTGCTCAATATCATATATGGAAAGAGGGAAGTGTTTATGAGTCGATTAAGCTGGAAACCGGGGAACATGCTGTATCCGTTACCGGCAGTATTGGTTACCTGCACCAATGGCAGGGGAGAGGATAATGTATTAACGGTCGCATGGACAGGGACGATCTGTTCCGATCCTGCCATGTTGTCGATTTCCGTAAGACCGGAGCGGTACTCTTATGCAATGATAAAAGAAACCGGAGAATTTGTAGTGAATCTGACAACAGAGAACCTTGTACGGGCGACAGATTATTGCGGTGTCCGTTCCGGACGGGATGAGGATAAGTTTCAGAGGGCAGGCCTGACAAAGGGAAAGGCAGAGAAAGTACAGGCGCCTGTCATTCTGGAAAGTCCGGTTAATATTGAATGCAAGGTAAGGGAGATCCTGCCTCTTGGCAGTCACGATCTGTTTCTTGCCGAGGTCGTCAACGTACAGGTGAGTGATGCCTATATGGATGAACACGGTACGTTTCACCTGGCAGAGGCAAAGCCTCTGGTATATTCTCATGGTACATACTACTCTATGGGACAGCCGCTGGGAAAATTCGGGTACTCGGTACGCAAAAAATCATAAAGGAGGAAGACACATTGAACAACGTAATACTCATTGGAATGCCGGGGTGCGGAAAAAGCACTGCCGGAGTTGTTCTGGCAAAGGTTCTGGGATATGAATTTATGGATTCTGATTTACTGATCCAGAAAAGGGAAGGAAAACTGCTTCGGGAGATCATTGCGGAGTATGGTGAGGAACGGTTTCTGGAAATAGAAGGAGAAGTGAATGCGGGGATACAGGCAGACCGCCATGTGATAGCCACCGGCGGCAGTGTGGTATATTCCGGGAAGGCAATGAAGCACTTAAAAGAGATCGGAAGGATCGTATATCTGAAATTATCCTATGCAACCATCTGCAGCCGGCTGGGAAATATCCGGCGTCGGGGCGTGGTTCTGAAGGACGGGCAGAGTCTGAAGGATCTATACGATGAACGAACACCGTTGTATGAAGCCTATGCTGACATAGTTCTGGATGCGGAAGGCCAGGATGTAGAAGGGCTGATGGATGCCATAGCGAAGGCTTTGGATATTTAATAAGAAAAAGAAGGAAGCACTTTACTTTTCGCCGAAAGTCTGGTATTATTATTACGAAATTGTTACAAAAAGATAAAGATATTTCATCAGCGACATAAAATGTAATTATTTATCAGGAAAACAGGATTTTAAGCGTTAGGGGTTGTATCATGAAGAAGTGCAGTGTTAAAGCAACATTCAGAAAGTTAAAAATCTATCGGGCTTTGCTGATTGCAACAGGCGTTTCGTTATTGGCATTTCCGGTGGCAATGAACAGTGATCTGGTTTCTGAACGATATCAGGTATCCATTAACGGGAAAGCAGTCGGGATTGCCGAAAGTCAGAGCATAGCAGTAGATGCATATGAAAAAGCAAGACTTACCCTCAACTCCCAGTCGGACAAGCTGACATTATTAAATGCAGAAGTTACATATGAGCCGGTGAAGGCAAGGGCTTCTCAGATCTCCACACAGGGAGAGCTGGCACAGAAGGTTTACGATGAGCTGACCCAGTGCCTGATCGCAGAGAAGACACTGGCATATACATTAAAGATTAACAATTATACAGTAACCCTGGGGAGTGAGGCAGAGGTTCTTGCCTTGTTAGAACAGGTACAGGGAAATTATGATGTCAATGATGAGTTTGTGATAGAACTGACATCGGATGATAAGCTGGAGGTTGGTGCAATGACTACTAATGTAGTAAACGCATCAAAGACCGCAAATAATCCATCGATCCTGGCAGCTTCTGACGAAGCAGGCAATCCGGTAACAGGGGATGCGTCTGCTAACGTAGGCGAGGACGGTATTCTTTCTGTGGATTTCCAGGAAGAGGTGGAGATCATTGAGACTTATGCAGCAGCAGATCAGTTGACGGATGTGCAGACTGCATATGAGAGTATTACGAAGGATCAGGAAAATAATGAAATCTATCAGGTACAGTCGGGGGACTGCCTTTCCATCATAGCAGATAAATACGGTATGTCTACCGATGAACTGCTTGCCATTAATGAAGGGCTGGAGATCGATTCCAATATATTGATCGGTGATCAGATCGTGGTTATGGTTCCAAAGCCGGAGTTATCCGTGATCATGCAGGAGCAGACCACTTATACTGAGAATTATGAGGCTGAGGTACAGTATGTGGACAACCCGGACAAGTATGTAGGTGATAATACTGTCCTGCAGGAGCCACAGACAGGGAACCGTACCGTAACAGCCATTGTTACTTATAATAACGGAACAGAAACCGGAAGAGAGATCATCAAGGAAGAGATCAATGCAGAAGCAGTTGCCAAAATTGTTGAACGGGGAACCAAACCGGTTCCGACTTATATCCGTCCGACAACCTATGGTGTACTGACCTCCGGCTTTGGCCCCCGTTGGGGAACCGTACATAAGGGCATTGACTGGGGTGTTCCGGTTGGAACTGCATGTCGTGCGTCCAGAGCAGGAAGAGTGGTATCTGCCGGCTGGTCCGGTGGATATGGATACTGTGTTGTGATCGATCATGGAGATGGTGTCCGTACACGGTATGCACACTTAAGTTCCATCAAGGTAAGCAATGGACAGTATGTTGACCAGGGAGAGGTTATTGCATTGACTGGTAATACCGGTGACAGTACCGGCCCGCATATTCATTTTGAAATAATTGTCAACGGAACAGCAGTAAATCCGGCAAATTATTTATAAAGATTATCTACTCCATGCAACAAACGGAAATCCCCGGAGGTTATCCTCCGGGGATTTCTTATGCTTTGAATGATTGTTTTATATGATTACTGAATATCGCTCTGTGTGTTTATGATCGCGGAAGTAACTGCTCCTGCAGTGTCTGTATCAATATCTTCCAGTCCGGTAATATTAATATTGCGGTTTACCTTGGCGTCATAGGTATTTGCCTTCATGATCTCTACAATATCCAGTCCGGTGGTTTCCTTGACTGCTGCAATGGTCTGAGCTAATACATTCGGCACATAGGAACCCATGCTGGAAACACCGCTGTCACCGTTTCCGCTGTCTATGATGGTTACCTTATCGATCGTAGATAATGGCTCGGCGATCGCCTTGGCCATTTCCGGTAATGCATTTACGATCATCTCCATCATAGCCGCCTGTCCGTATTTCTTCATGGCTTCCGCTTTCTTTTCCAGCGCTTCTGCTTCTGCAACACCTTTTGCCTCAATGGCCTTTGCCTCTGCTTCTCCCACCTTACGGATACCTTCTGCTTCCTGGGTCTTGGCATACAGCTCTGCCTCTGCCTGTACCTTCTGGGCCTCTGCAGCTTTTTCCCGTTCGAATTTCTCTGCCTCTGCCCGTCTCTGGCGTTCATACAGATCCGCCTCCGCCTTTTGCTGACGGGCGAATTTCTCTGCCTCCGCCTTCTTCTTGATCTCAGCGTCCAGGGTCTGTTCGGTTACCTCTACCTCCTTTTGCTTTAAGAGGATTTCCTTCTCCTGCTTGGCAATGTTGGCATTTGCAGTAGTAATTTCAATGGTCTTTCTCTGCTCTTCCTTCTGAATCTCGTAAGCAGCGTCTGCCTCTGCCTGCTTGACATCGGCGGTGGTCTTTAATTCCGCTTTTTTAATGGCAAGCTCGTTCTGGCGTTCTGCAATGGCGGTATCAGCGGCAACCTGGGCATCGTTGGCTTCCTTCTGCGCATTTGCCTTTGCCTTGGCAATTTCCTTCTCACTCTCCGCACGGGAAATAGCGGCATTCTTCTGGATCCGTACTACATTGTCCACACCGAGGTTTTCAATTACATTATTATTATCCATGAAGTTCTGCACATTAAAGCTTACGATGTCAAGACCCATGGCAGCGAGATCCGGCTCCGCATTCTGCTTTACCAGTTCGGCGAATTTCTGCCGGTCAGAAACCATTTCTTCTAACTGCATCTTTCCGACGATCTCACGCATATTACCTTCCAGTACTTCTCTGGCAACCTGTGCGATATAATCCGTCTTTTTATTCAGGAAGTTCTGGGCGGATAATGCCAGCTTTGCCGGATCGTCGCTGATCTTCACATTGACGGCAGCATCCACGTTGATGTTAATGTAATCTGCAGTGGGAACTGCATTGGAGGTCTTAACATCGATCGGAATCAGTTGAAGACTTAACTCATCCTTCTTTTCCAGAAACGGAATCTTAATTCCCGCTTTGGCGATCAATACTTTAGGCTTTTTTCGAAGTCCTGAGATAATATAAGCCTTGTCCGGTGATGCCTTTACATATCCGGAAAGCAGGAAAATGAAAAGTGCGATAACGACAATGCCAACGACGATAACAATAGGTGTGATACTAAAATCTGGCATAAAAAACCCTCCCTTATGATATAAAATATTAGTGTATAAGAATAGTTCCCCGATATAAGCACCTGTCAGATGCTTATATGAGGAAGCTATTGTAAACAGTATACCATTGTTCGACATTTTTTGCCATGGATTTCGTGTCAGTATTTCGTTTATGCTTCCAAATGGCGGAACAGCATTACAAGCTGCTTTGCCATCCGGTACATCTCACCGGTGGCCGGCTCCTGTTCGGAAGCAGTTGCTTTATCTCCGGCGGTGATCTGATCCAGCGTATCAGAGATAAGCGCAGAGTTTCGTTCCAGAAGAGCAGTTCCTTCCGGCTGATCTGCGGATATGGTACCCTCCCAGTGAGTCTGTTTCCAGGACAGAGAAGCGGAGATCGTTCCGTATTCCCTGGTCGGAATATCTGCCTGCAATAACCCTCTGGTCTCTGCATTCTGTATGACAGAAAGGTTGATCACATTCCATTCGCCCTGGAAGGAGAACGGAATCTGGAACTGTTCCCTGCGGCTCATTTTCTGCATGATCCGAAGGCCGGCACGAATCTGTTTTAAAGACTGGATGTCCTTGGCAGTAATGGTTCCGGTATTGTCCTTCTGGTGAACGGTTTCCGTAACGCTGTCCTCTAACCTTGCATAAGCCTGCTCCATTTCCTCCGGAGAATTCAGATGTTCCGGCAGAGTGTCAAGCTGTTCGCCGATGGAGCCTTCCGTATCCGTGGCATTCTCTGCTTCGTCACCGGCAGCTTCATTCTTAGCAGTATTCTTATGTATACCGGCAATCTCCCGGAAGATACCGCCGGTTCCCTTTAGCAGTTCAGCGGTCATGATCATATTGGTAATGGATGGAAAGATCTCCATGGTTCGCATGAAACGATAAGACGCTTCATCAAAGGCTTCAATATTCTGAAGCTGCATATCCTGAATGGAGGCGGCCGCCGGTTCCTCTCCGGAATTCCACAGGGATGATGCCTCTCTGGTATCCGGTTCCTCCGTCAACTGCTTTTGAATCGTATCAAAGAATTCTTCCAGAGTGGTACCTCTGGAGGCCTCCTCTACCATATCGTCGATCAGCTCCGGTGTGATCCGGTTCTGTAATTGTTCTGCTAACTGTTGATTATATCGGGCAGTAACGCCTTCCTGAATCTGATCGCTGATAGAATCATCATCAGCAGTGATCTCCAGTCCGCCAAAGTCCTCATCCACAGTGGTATCCAGTCCTGTTGCACGATTGCTGCGATGAGCGGTAAGCAGGTTCTGCAATGTGATGTCCTGACCGTTACGCACCAGAGTACCGATATCCTTACCTTTGGATCTGGTTACCTTATTCAGCAGACGGTAAATGCCGATATAGCCTTTTCGCTCCTCCCGGGTGATCGCTCCATGTCGATCCAGCTTTTGCAGGAAGGCGCTGTATTTTTCCTCCTCAGCAATATCTTCTTCGTTTATATATTCCTGAACCAGATCATTTAACTGATCAATCGCCATATTCAACGGATTCACACCATCCCGGACAAGGTTCAGGACAACAGATGGCTGCAGGTTCTGAATTAATGTCTGTACCTGTTTGTCTGCCGCTTTGATCTGGTCAAGATTCTCCGGTGTGATCTCCATCTGGTTATAACCCAGAATACGGACCGCCCGTTGATTGTCCTCTGTTACCGGAAGCTCTAAATCCTCCAGTATATCGTCAACATTACGGAACGCCTTCTCGATGGAATCTCCCATATCACTGCGGGGACGGGTCATCAGGGTTTCATAGGCAGCCGCCTTTGTATAGGAGATGCTGACATTCATTTCCTGCAGAGAAGCAGTACCGGCAGCATGAAGACGTTCTAGAGTAAAGGAGCTGGATAATAAGGTGACACCCAATGCAGCAGCAGGCAGATAAGGCAGCTCCTGCATCTTGTGATTGGTATCCTGCACCAGCTTAAGAAGCGCTGCAGAAGGTTCCACACCGTCTGCCTGAAACTGCTGACGACAGTAATCCTGCTCCTGATTACGAAGCGCTTCCACTACCTGAGTTAATTCCTTTGCACGGATATGGATATCCTCAATGGCAAGGCTATAGCTGGCCTCCCATGTCATTTTCAGGCGCAGCTCTTCTAACTGCCGGTGAGCAGTCATTGCCTCCAGTTCCGCATTCGTATTGCGTTTTTCGGTTTTTATGCTGCCTGTCTCCATGGTAGGATCACTGAAAGAATCTGTATACGTTTGATCAGCGATATCTCTGTATCCTGCATTCCGGCAGAAGGCGGAAAGATTCTCTAATGTATACGGAAGTCCGGTTTCTGCAAACTTCTGAAGGGCGGTTTCCGTAATCTGTTGCATGTCTTCCTGCATCTGATCGGCAACCCTTCCTGCAGAAGGAAAATACAATTCAGTGCTGCGGTAAAATTCGACAGTCAATGTTTCCTTATAAGAAACGGATCTTCCTGCGAGCGCTTCTGCAGAAGCATCCATAAAACGATCTGCGACCTGCGTGTCCTGAAATCCGTTTGCGTTAATATTCTGGATCGCTGTATACAAAGACAGGGAATCCGAATTGACCGGAAGCTGATGGTCTAATAAGAAGCGGGCAGCATTCAGGCTGGCTGCGTTCACCTCCATACCTGCCGTTCTTATGTTATGCTCGATCTGTGGACGCAGCTGTTGAAAGGCAGCCTCGGAGATGCCCTGTCCTTTGGAGGAGACAGTACCGCAATACTCCGCCTTGTACAGGTTATCAATGCTGATCGCACATTCATTCTGAATAAAATAGGCAGTCTGTTCTTCCGTGACCGGAAGCAATGAATTGGCCTCCCGTGTAAGCGCAGAGACATCAAGGGTATCCTCCTGGATATGAATCTGTACATCCCCGGAAGCCTTTGGCGGATTCTCCAGAAGGATCTGGCGGCGGATGTTATCCAGCGTTTCCTGGAATTCCTCCTTATGTTCATTGCCACGCATCTGGGTTAAGATCCCCTTTATTAATGTCACGTTGGAGCTGGTGATTTCAAGTCCCATCTGACGCAGGCGGGCCTTCTCCTCATCTGTTATGCTCTGGAGAATATAATCGGCATCCTCCTGCATCTGTTCTGCTTCGGAAGTATTGTTCTGCTGATTCTGCTTCCAGTTTTCTACAAACGTTGCCGTATTCTTTCTTATCTCTGTCTGCATGGCCCCGCTCCGGGTATTCACAGGCAGCTCCTTTTGATTGACTAATTTCATGGTGATTTCAGAAGAACAGCTCTGGGTGATCTGCAGATAGATCTGTTCTCCCGGCTGGATATCCTTCAGCGCTGTCGAACGTACCTGGATCGGTGTCCCGTTCATCTCAACGATCGGCGACTCTCCCCCCTGTATCAGGGTTCCGGTCAGGATATCTCCAACTGCACCCAGATAATGGGAGTTGGAATGTTCTCCGCCGCCGACGGTCTGGCTGTAGCGGTTCCCTGTATTTACCCCTGAAGCTCCGGTGCCCGGAAGATTTAAATATGCTCCTGAATTGCTATATTGATATGACATTGCGCATCGTTCCTTTTCCTTAAAGTATTGTTGTAACCGGCGTATGCAGGGTTACAATTATTATTTCGGTGAAAATGGAAAAAAACTGTAGCCGATTATATAAAATCACGATAAAATCCGCTCCTCCGGTCAGACCTGACCGGAAACTCCCTTCGGTATTGTTCTGCCAGTGCCGGGTCGATATCCGCATACAGCAATTCTTCGTTACTCTCTGTGGTGATACGTTCTCCATAAGGATTAAATGCCACAGAACTGGGAGGATAGGAAAGACCGCCCCCCTGACCGGTCCGGTTAACGCCCACGATAAAGCACTGGTTTTCTATGGCTCTTGCCTGTAACAGACTATACCAGTGGGAAATGCGTTCCTCCGGCCAGTTTGCAATGACGAAGATGATCACTGCATCCTTAGAAGCAATCTGAAAGATCTCCGGAAAGCGAAGATCATAGCAGATAAAGCCGGACAGCAGGATATCCGCCTGCCGGCAGACAGCAATCTGATCCCCGCCCGTATAATGTCTGGCCTCCTCTCCATAAGAAAAGGGATGAAGCTTGCTGTACATCATCAGGGTTTCCGCCGGTTCCAGAAGAATTAGCTGATTATAATACCTCCCATTGTCAGAAGCGATCGCTCCATAAGCAATGGAGATGGAATACTGCATGGACAGAGAACGGAAGAACTGACAGGTAGGAGCATCGTCCTCATATATAGCCTCGCCAAATTCCTCCGGCCGCATAGTAAAACCGGTCAATGTCAGTTCCGGAAAAACGATCCAGTCACAGCCTTGTTTTTTTGCGTTTTTCGTTAGTCTCCGGCAGACCTCCCGGTTTCTGGCAGGATCCTCCCAAAAAATATTCATCTGCGTTAATGCAATTTTCATAAAGACACTCCTTTTTAAAAAAAATGAATAATATGATTCTATTTCAGAAAAAATAATTAAAATAACACTTGTATTCAACAACCACATATGATAATATCAAATCAAGATAACGTGGTTTTTAAAACCATATAGCGAAATATTGATATTTCGACATATGGATTTCATGCAACAGACTTTCAGTAAAGTGTCTTACCATGAATTCGTCAAATGTCTGCTTCGCATCCGCTTGACGAATTGTGTTCGCGTATATTACACCATGATTTCGCCTTGCTTCATCATGGTTCGCGCACATTCGTCAAATGTCTGCTTCGCATCCGCTTGACGAATTGTGTTCGCGTATATCATAACATAACTGGTCTGGATTATAAATGGCCTAATCATTTGAAAATAAAGGAGGTAATCTATGTGGAAACTGTTAGAACGCATAAAATTAAGGAGCCGGGAAGTGCTATTACACATTTTATCGGTATGTTTATGGCTGCTGCTGCCGCAGCTCCATTGATCATCAAGGCAGTCGGCAGCATTGATAAGGGACATATTACAGCATCCGTTATTTTTATTGTCAGTATGATCCTGCTGTATGGCGCCAGCACGACCTATCATACCTTTGATATATCAGAGAAGGTAAACAAGGTATTAAAAAAGCTGGATCATGCCATGATATTCGTTCTGATCGCAGGAACCTATACCCCGGTCTGTGTCATGGGACTGAATAATGCCATGGGATACTGGCTGTTAACTACGATCTGGACCATAGCCGCCCTGGGGATTACCTTTAAGATGGTCTGGGTGACCTGTCCGAAATGGGTATCCTCTGTCATGTATATCATCATGGGCTGGCTTTGTATGATCGCAGCGCCGTTTTTTATCCGGAATGCAGGAACCAGTGCATTTGCCTGGCTGCTGGCAGGGGGTATCATCTATACGATAGGTGGTATCATTTATGCGCTGAAAGGAACGGGCTTCAATAAAAAGCATAAGAACTTTGGAACACATGAGATCTTTCATCTGTTCTGCCTGGGGGGAAGCTTCTGTCATTTTATGCTGGTATATTTATACTTGGTATAGAGAATCAAAAAGGAAATTGCACAGATATAAAATTACCCCTAAAGATTTTTCTGAACGGCACCGATAATTTAATCATAGACAGGAAGACGGTTTCGGAATAACGGATCAAGGATGATAGCTTATGAAGAACCTCTAAGTCAAAAACCACGCAGCAGAAGGCAGAGGATACTGCTCTTCCGACAGATATCAGGTTCTCTTTGAGGCCTGGAGTGCAGCTCGCGGGAATGAAAAGGGGTGTATACATTGCGGATTAACGCGAATATTACGGCTATGATTGCCAATAACAGATTGAACAAGAACCATGGTTCCATGGCTACTGCCATCGAACGATTGTCGTCAGGGTACCGCATCAATTATGCAAAGGATGATTCTGCCGGACTGGCGATCTCACAGAAGATGCGTTCCCAGATTCGCAGCCTGCAGCAGGCGAACCGGAATGCCGGAGACGGTGTATCCGTTATGGAGACAGCAGAAGGAGCGTTGACTGAGGTTCATGCAATGCTTCAGAGAATGAAGGAACTGACGGTAAAGGCGGCTAACGAAGTGACCTGTCCGGAGGATCGTCAGACGATTCAGGATGAGATTGAGGTCATGAATGACGAGATCCAAAGAATCTCTGATCATACGCATTTTAATCAAAAGAAGCTTTTGAATGGTGACCTGGGGCCTGCAAGTTATATTGATACCGGTAATGTGGTAAAGGGAATGCGGTCTATGGAGATATCGGATTCCGTCAGCCAGAAGGAATATTCCGTTACTGTTACGCAGGATGCCAGACAGGCAGTCTCTGTCGGCGGTGCTATTGGCATGGCGGCAGGCAGTACCATTACACCGGCACAGGCAGGAACGATCAGTATTAACGGTGAAAGCGTTGAGATAAAAGCAGGCGACACGGCAGATGAAGTATATTCAAAGATCAAAGAGCTGTGTGACTGGACCGGCAATCGGGTATTTACAGTAGACAGTCTGGATACAACGTCCGGACTTCCGCAGGATGCCGGGTATGAGCCTAGCACGAATCCATTCGGTAATGGAGGACAGATGGTCATTGTATCCGATTTTTATGGCTCATCTGAAAAGATTGACATTTCATGCAGCAATCCTGCTTTGGGAAATCTGCTGGGAATCCAGGATGGTGTTGCAACCGGAACGGATGTAAAGGCATCCCTGGGAGATGGATTTTCTCCGACAGCCACAGTTACCTGCGACGGAAATGAAATAACGATCACCGATAACAGTGGATTCCGTATGGTACTGGAAGCAAGGCAGGGCGCCTGTGGTACAGAATTTACGGATCCGGCAATGGGAACTACAGGAAGTGCAGTTCCGGCCGGCGGCACTGCGTTTGATGCCAAGATAGAGGTATTGAGTGCCGGACAGATGGTATTCCAGATCGGTGCCAATCAGGAGGAAACCATGACCGTTACGATTCCGGAGGTTTCTCCGCAGCTGTTAGGAATCGAGGATATAAATGTTGTCGCTGCCATAGATGCCAGCGAAGCGATCGAGAAGGTGGATCAGGCCATTAAGAAGGTATCAGAGATCCGCTCCAAGCTGGGAGCCTATCAAAACCGTTTGGAGCATACAGAAAGCAGCTTAGAGATCTCAGAGGAGAGCATGACAAACGCTTTGTCACATATACTGGACAGTGATATGGCAGAGGAAATGGTGAATTATACCCAGCAGAATCTGCTGACACAGACTGCGACCAATGTACTTGCCAAGGCAAATGCGCATCCGGAGAGCATTCTTCAGCTGTTACAGCAGTGATCAGACACTGCAAAATCCCCTGTGATATAATCTATTTGCAACAAGGAAACGTCTATTTGCAACATTTTTGGTGCAAATAGACGTTTTCTTGTCGATATATAGACAGAAATAGAAAATATGAGGTGAGAGGCTTTGCATATTGCAATTTGTGATGATGAAGAATATATCCGCAGCTATCTCCGGCAATTAATCGAGCAGCAGGGAGAGGACTGTGCCATTACGGAATTTTGTTCCGGAAAGGAGCTGTTGGCCTATCAGGCTGAGAATGACAGGGCTGAGGCCATTGATCTGTTGTTTCTGGATATTACATTACAGGATATGGACGGTATGGCAGTTGCCAGACAGCTTCGCAGGAGCATGGAACGCCAGGATAAAGCAATCTGGGGAAGTCTTCCCCTGTTGATCTTTGTGACGGGGTCGATGGAACATATGCAGTCCGCATTTGCAGTGAATGCATTCCAGTATCTGGTAAAACCGGTAAAGGAGCCGGAATTTCAGGCGGTCTTTGCACAGGCGGTTCGGGAATATCAGCATCTGCTGCAGCCCGGACGGGAGGAGAGGAAGGAGATTCTGGTAAAGAACAAGGGACAACTCCGTAGGATTCCGGCGGATACTGTCTACTATATTGAGAGCAGCAACCGGAAGGTCATCCTGTACCTTTCGGATGAAACGATAGAATTCTATGATAAGATCAGTGAACTGGAGCAGTCGCTGAAACCGGATTTTTTCAGGGTTCATAAGGGATATCTGATCAACATGCGGTATGTGGAGCATTATGACCGGTCGGAGGTACTTATGAAGAACGGAGACCGGCTGCTGATTTCCAAATATAAATATCATGAATTCGTCAGTGCATACCTAAAATATATTTCAGAATGACATTGTATTTAGGAGAGATGAAATGAACCATCCATGGTACCAGTGGTTTTCGTATATTACAGGCATCTATATTGCTGTTCTGGATATTGTTCTGTTCCTGAAGCTTTGGAAGCAGGCATATCCGGAAGCTTTTTCGAAGAAGCAGTTTCGCCGGCTTGCGTTCCGTACACGGTGTCTGTCTGTTGGCACTTTCGTTCTACTGGTTATTACAACTGCGGTTCTGGTGGTCTGGGATGATGCACCGGCAGGCATTCGATACATTTTTTCCGCGATCGTTATTCTGGTCTACAGCTTCCTGCGGTATGGAAAGCGGGTGGAAAAAACAGTCTTTATCCTTTCCCTGTTTTATAATCTGCATTGTCTGAGCTTTTTAATCGCATCCAGTATCTATCAGAGTATTACGGACGGGCTGATCCGGGGACTGAATCTGGATCAGACAGATTATATGGACCAGCTCTATCGCCGGCTGATATTCGGGCAGGGGATTCTCCTGCTGGTCTATACCATCTGCTTTATTCTGGCGGTCATCGTGCTTTGCCGGGTAATGAAGCGGAACTTGCAGATGCGATGGCAGGATGTTCTGTTCCTGTCGGCTCTCAATATCGTAGGTGTCGTATTTACCGGAATGGTTGTTGACCTAATGCAGGTCAGGATCGGACAGGAGGTATTCCTCTTATATGATAACAGAAAGGAAATGCTCTGGAAGATTCCTTTGATCGCCCTGCTGTTATATATCGGAGAACTTTCAGCAGTTTACAGCTATTACAAGAATGCGGAGCTCCAGGAGGAAAAGGAAAAGCGCTTTGTGGAGGGACAGGAAGCAAAGGCGCTGAAGCGACGACTGGAGGAGGCCGAGCAGTTTTACGGAAGTATTCACAAAGTCCGGCATGAGATGAAAAATCACATGATGAATATCAAGGGTCTGGTGGCAGGCGAGCAGTATGAAGAGGTCGAGCATTATATTACCAGACTGGATGAAACCATACAGGAGCTGGATTATAAGTATATGACCGGTAATCCGGTTACGGATGTGATCATCAATGACAAATATCGAAAGGCACAGGGGAAGGGAATTGCATATGCAGTGGATTTTCATCTGGAGGGATCAAACCGGATTCCGGTATTTGATATGGGAATTATTCTCAATAACCTGTTAGACAATGCGATCGAGGCCTGTGAACAGGTGCCGGAGGGACAGCGCTATATCCGCCTGCAGGCCCGGAAACGGAATGCATTTTTTCTGATCGAGGCCGTGAATTCCTTTGACGGATGCATCCGGTGGGAGGAATCGCAGAAGCATGTGCTCCCGTTGTCCAGGAAGAACGGAGAAGAACCGGAGCTGACTAGGGAACACGGTCTGGGTCTGGCCAATGTAAGAGAGATCGCACAGCGGTATTATGGTGATGTGGATATTCAGATTGAAGGAACGGAATTCCGAATAACAGTGATGCTGCAGGAGGAGGCGTAAGGTCTCCTCTTTTTCTATTCACTACATTTCACTGCCCAATCATTACATTTCGCATCAGATTAACAGAAAACAGCCGATACATTACATAGATACAAATATGAGAAGGACAGGAGGTAGCACATTGGTAACCAATATTGACGATCGAAAAGTGATAGATGCGGTCAGAGAAGCAAGAATGGCATTTCAGGCTGGTGATCCGGATTTTAAGCATGTTCTGTCTGCAAAAGGTATGGAGGCGGCAGACAGACTGCAGAATGCAGGAGCCGACAGCATATCACAGATTGAAATCTATATGAAGCACTTACAATCGAAATATGGCAATGTAAGGATCGAAAGTATTCCGAAGGATCAGCAGAGTCTGGAACGGGCAGGAAAGCAGATGAGCGGCAATGATGTCGTGATCGCACCGAATATTCTGGAGCAGATGGCAAATGACCCGGAAACGGCGGCTTATTATGAACAGAAAATTGACTGGTTCTTTCAGGATATTCCAAAACAGTCCGCCTTATGTGCAGCAAAGGGACTTGTATACGAGCCTTGCGGAGTTGTTGTCCATGAGGACGGAACGGTGACTTATATCTGCGGTTGCAGCGATTCCCCGGAGCGGGTGGCAGAGGTAAATGCCATTAATAAGGCAAAGCAGGAGAAACGGGCCAGAATGCGCAGGGCGGCGCTGGAACGCAGTCTGGAATCGGCAGAGCAGCAGCGGCTGCTTCTGGAGTATGCACACGAGGGTCAGGCTGTATTACGTTCCCGCATGTCATCTGCAGCCGCGTCATATGAACATGCAGTCAGTGTGGGCAGCGGCAGTATCCTTTTTTAAAAACAGAACACAGGAGGTTTTATACATGAGAATTACAACACAGATGTTAAATGAAACAGCAAGAAAGACAGGGCTTCCCTTTACCTGCAATACCCTGTTGGATCAGGTGGGCGGACAGAACACAGGAAATGCCCTGATGGATGCGCTGAACAACAAGAACAGCAGCGTATATCCGAACGCAAAGAATAAGAAGGACTATGAAAAGCTGGAGAAGACAGCAGACCGTCTCCAGAAGCAGACAGAGAAATTCACGGATCAGGGCTCCATATGGGATAAGCTGACGGAAAGCAATGATCCAAAGGAAATCTATTCTGACGTAGAAGCCCTGGTGAAGGAGTACAACAGTACGGTAAAGGCCCTTCGTTCCCAGCCGGGTACACTGAATGAGTTCTATCAGTATATGCTAAAGCAGGCGGCCGGCGAGAACAAGGAAGCTTTGGAAAAGATCGGTATCACCGTTACAAAGGATGGACTGCTAAAGGTGGATGGAGAAAAATATAAGTCGGCAGATGTGGAAAGTATCCGGAAGGCATTCGGCGGTTCCGAAGGCTTTGCGGAGAAGACTGCCTTTTTAGCCGATAGGATATCAGATAATGCAGAGGCCAACGCTAAGAGTGCGTCTGTCCAGTATAACGCTGCAGGTAATACCTACTCTGCACTTTTGAACCGGTATGACTTCCGGAGCTGACAGTCAACAGGAAGGGAGGAATGAAGATGGCAGGCAATATTTCAGCAGCAGGGGCTTATACCAATGCGATAATACAGACAAAGACCGCCGGCGTGCGGACAGCCCGGGAAGAAAAGAAGCCGGTCTGGAATCCTGACAAGACCTATGCTTATCTGGAGGATATGAATCAGGGATTTCTGGATTACGGAACACAGGCGACATCCTATTATTCTTCTGTTATATCCGGGCAGGGAGGCGATGGCACACTCACGGTAGATGAATTAAAAAAGGAGATTCAGGAGCTGTTCCCGGAATATACCCTGACGGATACCGAACCGGGAAAAGTAAAGGAAGGAACCTTCTATTTATATATTGATAACAGTCAGTTAAAGAAGCTGGCCAATGATCCGGCGTACCGGGCAAAGGTCTATGGTCTGATGGACCGGGAGCTTCAGGGAAAGCATGGTTATACGCTGCAATACAGCGATGGCAGGAATGTGAAATCACATTTGACGGGAAGTATATTCTCCTTATCCGAGAGCAACCGGCAATATGCCGGGGCGGAAGGAATCCCGTATCGGGGAAGCTGTACCTCCGATCATAGTGTTTCCACCTCGACTTCTCATCCACAGGTACGGAGCATGGATTTCCTGAATGATCATCTGGATCCGGCAAAATCCGCAGCAAATGACAGGAAAGCCAATGCTGCAAGACTGGCGGCAAAGCGGTTAAAGAAAAAGAAGGAACAGGAACGGGCGGAAAAGCAAAGGGAACGCAGGGAGGCTGCATTAGAGCTGATCTATGATACCATGCAGAGCCAGAGCGCCGGCGCAAAATATCGGAGTGCAGAGGATATTGCAATGGATGCCGCACTGCGGACCAGCACGGAAGCCGAAGAGACCGGGCAGGAGTTCAAGAATCTGGACGAATGGGTACGGTATCTGCAGGGGAAATACAGCACCTTTGGACAGGGGATCGTATCCATATCGGGCAGTTATTTAAGAGAGTGCTTCCGGGATGCGCAGAAGCGTACCGGACTGGAGGAACTGCTGCAGTCTGCGGAGGATATGTATCAATATGCAAAGGAGAACAATGAAGGCTTTCAGGGAATGCGGATCAAGATTGACAAGGATGGCAATATGGAGTCCGAGAGCTGGGGCGGCAAGGTTGCCGTAAATGAAGGAAAACGGCTCCGTCAGATCGCTGCCGCTAAGAATCCGGCACAACTGCGAATGGTTATGGGTCTGCTGAACGGAGATTTATCAGACTGTGAGAATGGTCTGCGTATGGGAATGTGCGATGAGAATGAGGTTGCCAAGGTAAAGGCCCTGATCCAGAAAGCGCAGCAGCGGCTGGCAGAGTTATCCGGCAGTGATACTTTCTCGGAGGAGGATACCATGGCCATGGATACCTTTAGCATCAATATGCTGATGTAGAACGACAGAAGCGTAAGACAGCAGTATTGGATCGGCAGCAGATATCAGGCTGCAGGGCAAACGAAGGCCTGGTATACGGAAAGGAGGCAGCGAGATGATATGGCCGGAAGGAATATATGGTAACTATGAAGCATCCGGTGCAAAGCGTTATTCCGGGTCGGCTGTTACAGTCAATGGCAGGGATGACGCTGCCGGACGTGTGGACACGGTCTTTTCCTCTGACGGGCAGCAGACCGGGCAGGATGCTATGACAAGAATACAGGAAATGGAGCAGTTCAAGCAGGAATTCTGGACAGACGTTGCAGGTATTTCCAAGCATCATACGATTCAGCTTCTAGCAATTAACATTTCAGATGCCGGCTGGGAGCGGATGAAGGCGGAACCGGAATACCGTGAGAAGATGCTTGGATTGATCGAACGGGATACGACTGCCAACTATATCCGTCCGGTCGATATGGTGCTTACCATAGGAGCCACGGAACGGGAGTATCGGGGAGACAGCTGGTCTTCCGGAGCGGATGAATTCTGGAGCAAGGCAGACAAGAAACGCTACATCGAGGACCGGCGGGAACGGAAGAAGAAACGGAAGGAATACTATGATAAGCTCTGGCTGCGGCACTTTTATGAGCATAGGAAATTGATCCGGGGTGAAAAGAAGGCCGGGAATCCGGTGCTGATGAGCGAGCTTTGTGAGCTTTACCAAAGCTCCATACCATTTGTCTAGTTCCGCACGTTGCTGCCGGGAATAAGAGAAGGCAGAAATACAGGAAAAGCAGACGAGTATAAGGCAGGATATAAAGAAGAAAAGGAAAGGAGCCGAAACGATATGGATATGAATAGCAGAAGTCTGGATTATATGGCACTGATGTGGAAGCAGCAGATGGCTGTTGGCAGAAAAGACTCCTATAAGCGGACAGAAGGATCACAGAATGCATCCTTTGATTCTGTGGCGATACAGACCCTTCAACAGCACCAGGCGGAGGCGGCGCAGAAAGCGCAGCCTGTATCTCTGGAAGAGCGGTTAAAGGCCCGGTATCCAGGGCTGGTTTATCACGTCTTTGATGGCAGCAGCGGTTACTGGCGGTATCGGAATGATTATCCACATTATCTGCTGTATCAGGAGAATATTGATACAGAGGCACTCGAGAACTGGGAACCCAAAGGGCCGAATCCGGCCTATGCTGCATCGCCGGCCATCCGTGCTCTGGGTGGGGTCCGTCCCGGCAGCAAGGCGGTGGTCATTCACCCGAAGGTGCAGGAACGGATGGAACGGGAACCGGAATACGCAGATGAGATCATGGCACGGATTGAAGCCTGGTTTACCTTTGACGTAGCGAGAAATGAGGCAATGATGCCCGGCTGTACGACAGGTATGTCACAAAGTATTGTCATTGGTGAGGACGGGAACATTGCCAACGCCTGTTCCTCCAGTCCGGGAAGGATCACGTATTCCAAGAGCGGTACAGACGATGAGGAGGATTTCTGGACCGCGAGGCTGCGACGTCATGCATTCCATATGGAACGCTGGAAGGAATCCCAGATGGAACACAGTCTCGACGTATCCAGTCAGTTTACCGCCCTGGGTGCAAAGCAGGCGGCAAAGGCCCGTCTGATGGCCATGATCAATGGCGGAGAACTGAGAGTGGCGTTAGGTGACAAGATCTGCGGAATACCGACCGAGGAAATATTTGCATTAACCGTGAGCCAGGTGGAAGAGGGCCTGGGCTGACGGGCGGAATATGTCTCCGGAGAAATGGAAAGGAAGGCAGAACAATATGAATGAGACCATTAATAAGAATTATATGACCAGAAATTATCAGAATTATATTAATATGATGAGCCGGAAGCAGAGCCGGAAGGTGGCAGCAGGCACAGAACCCGCTTCCCGGCAGGTTTCCCGGTTTGAAACAACGGAAGGGGACAGCTTTCGGGATGTGGTAAATAAATATGCAGCGGTTTCCGACGTACCGGAGGCCGTTCAGCCGACTGCGCGTTCTGCACAGGATATGAGCATGGAGGAATATAAGGCATATATAGCAGACCGGATATCCAGACTTCCGATGCATCCCTCCCACATGCAGGATTCCGTGTCAATTCATATATCGGAAGCCGGTTTTCGGGCCATGAAGGAGGATCCGGAATATGAGGAATGGGTGATCGGCTGGCTGGGCCAGGATTTTGCATGTAATAATCCATGGGCCGGGATCTGTGGCGGCAGCTATGTAGTTCATTATATCGGCGCCACCAAGGAGGAGTACCGGGGAGAGGGCTGGGCCAAGGGCTATCAGAACGGGAAAGGCGAAGACCTGTTCAATCAGAAGGCCAGGGACAGCTTCTGGGAACGCCGGGCAAAGCGACATCAGGAATACCAGAAGCTGCAGGAAAAGACAGAACAGGCAAGGGCTGTTCAGAGGCAGCTTCAGGCCCGGCAGTTCACAACACTGGATGCGCAGGGCATGGCAGGACAGCCTCCACTTCTTCTCTCCCAGCTGCTTTTTGGCGGATTATCCGGTGGAGATGTTAATGTTTAAGGTGAGAATGCCGATACAAGTAATAAGTACATGGGGCTTGTGGTGAAAAGAAACGGTGTTTTTTCTGCATCACAGGCTTGTTTGTGCATAAATAGCTGATATACATGCAGTAAACGGATTTACTGTAGCACATTCAAGGAGGATGATCATATGAATTCAAGTTTAATTTCCCAGGCGGCAGCTCAGGCTGTCAATGATTATGCAGCGGCACAGAAGACAGATAAGACAGACAAGACGAAGAAGACCAATTATGGTAAGACCATCGGTGCGCCGCAGCTCAGTGAGAAGGCGCAGAAATACTATGAACAGTTAAAGAAGAAATACGGAGATAAGGAATTTATTCTTGTCAGCCGGGATATGAAGGCGGCAGCCCAGGCAAATGCAGGCAAGTATGCGAACGCCAGCCGTATGGTAGTATTAATTGATGAGGACAAGATCGAACGGATGGCAACAGATGAGAAATACCGGAAGCAGTATGAGGGTATCATCAGCGGTGCTTCTGCTCAGCTGGCACAGCTTAAGAATCAGTTAAGTGCCAGTGGAAATAAAGTAAAGGGATATGGAATGCAGGTAAAGGACGGTGGTCTGACTTCATTCTTCGCTGTACTGGATAAGTCCTCCAAGGCACAGAAGGAACGGATCGCAAAGAAAGCGGCTAAGAAGCAGGAGGACCGGAAGAAAGCAAAGAAGAAGGAGCAGCAGGAACGACTGGAAGAATTGCGGACCGGAAAAGGAGATAAGGCGGAATTGTCTTATGATGATGAGGATACTGTTACCATCACTGCTTCCTCTCTGGAAGAATTAATGCGGAAGATTGAAGATTATACTATGGGAGAAATGAGTGATAATGCCGAGACAGAGGAAGAGAGCAGACTGGGACGGCATATTGATTTTAATGTCTGATACGGGAGGAAGCTGACATGACAAAGGAACAGGTGAGTGCATATACCCTGCGGATCAGTCAGGCAAATACGTCCGCATTAGCAGTCGTATTGTATGACATGATACTGGATGATATGGAGGAAGGTATCAGAGTTTATGATGCCGGTGATCTGGAGCGATTTGAAGCCATCGTAAAGCAGGCGCAGAGCTTTTTGCAGGAATTAATGTTCATGTCAAAAATGGATACGCCGACAGGCTGTGATGTCATGTCCATCTACCTGTATGTCAATAAACAGTTCTTACTGTCAATCGTCAGAAGGAAACCTGTAGAATGGAAAGTCTGCAGGGAAGCTATGGAAAAACTGCGAAGTTCCTTTCAGGAGATCAGCGAACGGGATCCGGATGCACCGCTGATGCAGCATACCCAGCAGGTATATGCCGGACTGACCTATGGCAGAGGCTGCCTGAATGAAAGCTGCGATCCGCTGGAAGACCGCAGCCGGGGATTGCAGGCATAAAACCCCTTTTATCAAGGCCCCAGGCCGCCTGCCTTGCAGGCGTCGCAGCAGAAGCCGCTTAAGCCTGAGGCTTGAAGGGGCGTTCCTCCATCCGAGGCATTCCGTGTTCACACATGCAGGCATGGTTCACCCGGATTACCTGGGATGACTGGTGTTACAGTAACAGTTCAGTTCACGCCCCTTTTATCAAGGCCCCAGGCCGCCTGCCTTGCAGGCGTCGCAGCAGAAGCCG